>RCMY010002776.1_pt1 | contig 31226 bp, 42 predicted proteins | sample 2041341 | NCBI WGS metagenome assembly RCMY01 (sample SAMN09708234, study PRJNA481090) | Marine sediment metagenome, whole genome shotgun sequencing project. | reverse complement strand
AGACCGTCTTGGTCAGTTACCGTACCAGAAATCGTTTTCTCTTGTGCAAATGTAATGTGCACAACAAACGCCAATAACAGCGTTAAGATTCCATTTAAATTTGTTCTCATTTTTAAATTATTTGAATTAGCTATCGACAAAAATCATAATTTCATGTTAATAATCCAAAATAATTTTAATAAAACTTTAAGAGATTATTTTATTAATACAACTTTCGCAGTACTTTTTGTTATAAACTATACATTATGCAATAAAATTACAAAAAAATTGCGAATAACATAATAAAAATACTTTGGCAATAATAAAAATTCAAAAAACTTAGCAATAAAAACGTTTTTTTGGCAATTCTTAGGTTTTATAATGCGAAGAATTAAGATTATTCGTCTAGAATTGATTACGATTGGTTGGAATAAAAAAAAGTTTAAAATTAATCTGGCAATGTTTGAATTATTATGAAATATTACTACATTTGCCGACCCTTAAACAAAGGGTAGAATTTTTATACATATATATATAGTATGCCAACAATTTCACAATTAGTACGAAAAGGAAGGGCCACGATTACTAAGAAGAGTAAATCGGCTGCTTTGGATTCGTGTCCTCAAAGGAGAGGGGTATGTACTAGGGTATATACAACAACTCCTAAGAAACCAAACTCTGCAATGCGTAAAGTTGCTAGGGTAAGGTTAACCAATGGAAAGGAAGTGAATGCTTACATTCCAGGAGAGGGTCACAATTTACAAGAGCACTCGATAGTATTAGTAAGGGGCGGAAGAGTAAAGGATTTGCCAGGTGTTAGATATCATATTGTTAGAGGTGCTTTGGACACAGCAGGTGTTGCAGGTAGAACTCAGCGTAGATCTAAGTATGGTGCAAAACGACCAAAGAAGTAATCAGAACTTTTTTAAAAGACAGTAATGAGAAAAAGACAGGCAAAGAAAAGACCATTATTACCAGATCCACGGTTTAACGACCAATTAGTGACACGTTTTGTGAACATGATGATGTGGGATGGTAAAAAATCAGTTGCATTTAGTGTATTCTATGATGCAATAGATATAGTTGAGGAAAAGAACACTGATGAAGAAAAGACGGCATTGGAGTTATGGAAAGATGCACTTTCCAATGTAATGCCACATGTTGAAGTGAGAAGTAGAAGAGTTGGAGGGGCTACCTTTCAGATTCCGATGCAAATACGTCCAGATCGTAAGATATCTACGGCAATGAAATGGCTTATTAGTTTTGCACGTAAGCGAAATGAAAAAGGTATGTCACAAAAATTGGCTGCTGAGATTTTGGCTGCTGCCAAAGAAGAAGGCGCAGCCGTTAAGAGAAGAGTGGATACCCATAAGATGGCTGAAGCTAATAAAGCATTTTCCCACTTTAGATTCTAAAAAGAAATGGCAAGAGATTTAAGATATACAAGGAATATTGGAATTGCTGCGCATATTGATGCGGGTAAGACCACTACTACAGAGCGTATATTGTTCTATACCGGTGTTAGTCATAAAATAGGTGAGGTGCATGATGGCGCCGCAACTATGGACTGGATGGAGCAGGAGCAAGAGCGTGGCATTACCATTACATCGGCTGCTACCACGTGTACTTGGAACTTTCCGATGAAGAATGGGGAGGTTATCGATGAAACAAAACCTTACCACTTTAATATTATCGACACCCCGGGCCATGTTGATTTTACTGTAGAGGTTAATAGGTCTTTACGTGTATTGGATGGATTGGTTTTCTTGTTTAGTGCTGTTGATGGTGTTGAGCCACAATCAGAGACTAACTGGAGATTAGCTGATAACTATAAGGTACCCCGTATTGGTTTTGTAAACAAAATGGATCGTCAGGGATCTAACTTCCTTATGGTTTGTAAGCAAGTTAAAGAGATGTTGGGATCCAATGCAGTTCCTATTGTATTGCCAATTGGTGATGAAGCCGATTTTAGGGGAATCGTTGATTTGGCAAAGAATAGAGCAATTGTGTGGCATGAAGATAACTTTGGTTCTACCTTCGATGTAGTTGATATTCCTGAAGAAATGAAAGAAGAGGTTCACGAGTATCGTGCGGCCTTGATTGAGGCAGTTGCTGAATATGATGAAAATTTAATGGAAAAATTCTTCGAGGATGAAGATTCCATTACCGAAGATGAAGTATATGCTGCTTTAAGAGCTGCAGTTATGGATAGGGCTATAATTCCTATGATCTGTGGTTCTTCCTTTAAAAATAAAGGAGTGCAGTTCTTGTTGGATGCGGTATGTAGATACTTGCCATCTCCTGTAGATAAGGAAGCCATTGTGGGTATTGATCCAGAAACAGGTGATTCAATAAGCAGAAAACCAAATGTTAAAGAGCCTTTTGCAGCTTTGGCATTTAAGATTGCAACCGATCCTTTTGTAGGTCGTTTGGCTTTCTTTAGAACGTATTCAGGTCGTTTAGATGCGGGTTCGTATATTTTGAACAATCGTTCTGGTAAGAAGGAACGTATTTCACGTATTTACCAGATGCATTCTAATAAGCAAAATGCTATTGATTATATAGAGGCTGGTGATATAGGTGCTGCGGTAGGATTTAAGGATATCAAGACTGGTGATACCATGTCTTCTGAAAAGCATCCTATTATTTTAGAGAGTATGGATTTTCCTGATCCAGTAATAGGTATCGCAGTTGAGCCTAAAACCAAGGTCGATGTCGATAAATTGGGAATGGCTTTGGCTAAATTAGCAGAAGAGGATCCAACTTTTCAAGTAAAAACAGATGAAGCATCAGGTCAAACCATAATTTCTGGTATGGGTGAGCTTCACTTAGATATTATTGTTGATCGTTTAAGACGTGAATTCAAAGTTGAGGTAAATCAAGGTGCGCCACAAGTTGAATACAAAGAATCTTTAACTAAAACTGCAGCACACAGGGAAACCTATAAGAAACAATCTGGTGGTCGTGGTAAATTTGGTGATATTGTCTTTGAAATGGGTCCTGCCGATAAAGATTTCGAAGGTACGGGGCTTCAGTTTGTTGATAAGATTAAAGGTGGTCGTATTCCTAAAGAATTTATTCCATCAGTGGAGAAAGGTTTCAAAGCCGCTATGATGAATGGTCCTCTTGCGGGTTATGAGATGGATACCATGAAGGTTGTGCTTACGGATGGGTCTTTTCACCCTGTTGATTCAGATGCACTTTCTTTCGAATTGGCTGCAAAAATGGGGTATAAGTCTGCGGGTAAAGCTGCCGGTGCCGTCGTTATGGAGCCTATTATGAAACTAGAGGTCATTACTCCAGAAGAAAATATGGGGGATATTGTTGGTGATTTAAACCGTAGAAGAGGTACTATCAGTGATATGGGTGACAGAGCGGGTGCAAAAGTTGTAAAGGGTACAGTCCCTCTTTCAGAAATGTTCGGTTACGTAACTTCATTACGTACATTGTCTTCTGGTAGAGCAACATCAACTATGGAATTCTCACATTATGCTGAGACACCATCAAATATTGCAGAAGAAGTAATTAAAGCAGCAAAAGGGATAACCGCATAAATTTTAGAAGATGAGTCAGAAAATCAGAATAAAACTAAAATCTTACGATCACAATTTGGTGGATAAATCTGCTGAAAAAATCGTAAAAACGGTGAAGTCTACCGGTGCAGTGGTTACAGGACCAATTCCTTTACCAACACATAAAAAGATATTTACTGTATTGCGTTCACCGCACGTAAATAAAAAATCAAGGGAGCAATTTCAATTGAGTTCTTATAAGAGATTGTTGGACATTTATAGTTCTTCATCCAAGACGATTGATGCTCTTATGAAGTTAGAGTTGCCTAGTGGTGTCGAGGTAGAGATTAAAGTTTAGTGAGACTCGATTTTCTTTTGCCAATGGCTTAGAAAATCGCTAGCCGAACAAACACCGAGCGAAGTCGAGGTGTCTTTTCGGGATCTATAGATAGAAAAACAGACCCTGAAACATGTTTCAGGAAGAACATGTCCTGAGCTGCGTGCAAGGGAAAAACGGAAACAAAAATAAATTCAGGGTTGAATTATTTTTGACCCTGTTTTTTTGCAAATAAGTTTAATAGTTAAGTAATTAATAAATAATAATTATATGTCTGGGTTAATAGGTAAAAAAGTTGGTATGACCAGCATCTTTGACGAGAATGGGAAAAACGTCCCTTGTACTGTCATTGAAGCAGGGCCATGCGTAGTTACCCAAGTCAGAACCGAAGAGGTAGACGGGTACAGTGCCCTTCAACTTGGTTTCGATGACAAGGCAGAAAAACGTGCTAATAAGGCCGAATCAGGTCATTTTAAAAAGGCAGGTACTTCTCCCAAGAAAAGAGTCGTTGAGTTCCAAGGTTTTGAAGGTGAATACAAATTAGGCGACACCGTTGGTGTTGACGTATTTGTAGAAGGAGAATTTGTTGATGTTATTGGAACATCAAAGGGTAAAGGTTTTCAAGGGGTAGTAAAAAGACACGGTTTCGCCGGTGTTGGTCAAGCTACACACGGTCAACACAACAGACTTAGGGCTCCAGGTTCTATTGGTGCAGCTTCTTATCCTGCGAGAGTATTCAAGGGAATGAAAATGGCTGGCAGAATGGGTGGGGATCGAGTTACGACACAAAACCTTAGAGTTTTAAAAATAGTTCCAGAGAAAAATCTTTTAGTAGTTAAAGGATGTGTTCCTGGTCATAAGAATGCTTATGTAACCATTAAAAGGTGGCAGTAATGAAGATAGCAGTTTTAGATATCAAAGGAAAAGAAACAGGAAGAAAGGTAGACCTTTCTGATAATGTTTTCGCTATAGAGCCAAATAACCATGCAATTTACTTGGATGTAAAGCAATATTTGGCGCATCAACGACAAGGTACCCATAAGTCCAAGGAAAGAGCGGAGATTAAGGGTAGTACAAGAAAGATCAAAAAGCAAAAAGGTACAGGTACTGCGAGAGCAGGTAGTATTAAGTCTCCAATCTTTAGAGGTGGTGGACGAATTTTTGGGCCTAGACCAAAGGACTATACGCAAAAATTGAATAAAAACGTTAAGCGTTTGGCTAGAAAATCTGCGTTCAGTATCAAGACGAAAGAGAAGGCGGTTATGGTTGTTGAAGACTTTAACTTTGAAGCACCAAAAACGAGAGATTTTGTTCAAGTTTTAAAGTCTTTAGGACTAGAAAACAAAAAATCTTTATTTGTGTTGGGTGATTCAAATAATGGTGTATATTTGTCTTCGCGTAATTTGGAGCGTTCTGAGGTTATAACTAGCTCAGAATTAAGCACTTACAAGATATTAAATGCAAATAATATTGTATTGCTTGAAGGTTCATTAGAAGGCATTGAATTGAACTTAAATAAATAGGAAAACGATGAGTGTGTTAATAAAGCCAATTATAACGGAAAAAATGACTGCGGATAGCGAGTTGCACAATCGTTATGGTTTCGTTGTGGATCCTAAGGCAAACAAAATTCAGATCAAAGATGCTGTTGAGGCAACTTATGGTGTTTCTGTGAAAAAAGTAAGAACCATGAACTATGGTCCTACTAGAAAGTCGCGATATACCAAAACTGGAATTCAGCACGGTAAAACCAATGCCATTAAAAAGGCTATTATCGATGTTGCGGAAGGTGATATAATTGATTTTTACAGTAATCTATAAAGACAAGAAATGTCAGTTAGAAAATTAAAACCAATCACTCCTGGACAGCGTTTTAGAGTAGTAAACGGGTTTGACGCCATTACTACTGATAAGCCGGAGAAAAGCTTGCTTGCTCCGTTAAAAAAGTCGGGAGGTAGAAACAGTCAAGGAAAAATGACCATTCGCCACAGAGGTGGGGGTCATAAAAGAAGATATCGTGTTATTGATTTTAAACGTGATAAGCAAGATGTTGCTGCTACAGTAAAATCCATTCAGTACGATCCTAACAGAACCGCTTTTATTGCGTTGTTGGAATATGCTGATGGTGAAAAGCGCTATGTTATTGCTCAGAACGGCTTGCAAGTAGGACAAACAGTTGCTTCTGGATCTACTGCTATTCCTGAAATCGGGAATGCGATTCCGTTAAATGATATTCCATTGGGAACAATTATTTCATGTATTGAGTTAAGACCTGGGCAAGGTGCTGTTATGGCAAGAAGTGCTGGTACATTCGCTCAATTGATGGCTAAGGACGGTAAATTCGTTACTGTTAAATTGCCATCAGGTGAAACAAGACTTATACTTTCTGGTTGTTTGGCAACTATAGGGGCCGTTTCCAATTCCGATCATCAATTGTTGGTATCAGGTAAAGCTGGTAGAAGCAGATGGTTGGGTAGAAGACCTAGAACTAGGCCAGTAGCTATGAACCCAGTAGATCACCCAATGGGTGGTGGTGAGGGTAGGGCTTCCGGAGGTCATCCAAGATCTAAAAACGGAATTCCTGCGAAAGGCTATAGAACTCGTTCTAAGACTAAGAGCACGAACAGATATATATTAGAACGTAGAAAGAAATAAAAAGAAAAAGAAATGGCACGTTCACTAAAAAAAGGACCTTACGTTCATTATAGCTTGGATAAAAAAATCCAACAAAATGCTACATCTGGCAAAAAAAGCGTAATCAAGACTTGGTCAAGAGCATCAATGATAACACCGGATTTTGTTGGTTTAACAATCGCGGTTCATAACGGTAGGCAATTTGTCCCTGTTTATATTACAGAAAACATGGTAGGCCACAAACTAGGCGAATTTTCTCCAACTAGATCTTTTAGAGGTCATGCTGGAGCTAAGAATAAGGGTAAAAAGTAAGCTATGGGAGTTCGAAAAAGACAAATGGCCGAAAGAATCAAGGCTGAAAAACAACAATTGGCTTTCGCTAAATTGAATAACTGCCCTACATCTCCTAGAAAGATGAGATTGGTCGCAGATTTGATTAGAGGCGTTGAAGTTGAAAAGGCTTTGGCGATTTTGAAGTTCAATTCAAAAGAAGCTTCTCGAAAGTTGGAAAAATTGCTTTTGTCTGCCTTGGCAAACTGGCAGGCCAAAAATGAGGAAGCTAGTATGGAAGATGCTGATCTTATAGTTAAAGAGATTAGAGTTGATAGTGGTACTATGTTAAAAAGATTGCGGCCAGCACCACAGGGTAGAGCGCATAGAATAAGAAAACGTTCAAACCACGTTACATTGGTATTGGGGTCTAACAATAATATAGCAAGCTAGAATGGGACAGAAAACAAATCCAATAGGAAATCGTCTAGGAATTATCAGAGGATGGGAATCTAACTGGTATGGTGGCAATGATTATGGCGACAAGCTAGCTGAAGACAGCAAAATAAGAAAGTATATACATGCGCGTCTTTCTAAGGCCAGTGTGTCTAGAGTTATTATTGAGCGTACTTTGAAGTTAATTACCGTTACGGTTACTACGGCTAGACCGGGTATTATAATTGGTAAAGGAGGTCAGGAAGTTGATAAGCTTAAAGAAGAGCTTAAAAAAATTACCAATAAAGAGGTTCAGATCAATATTTATGAGATCAAAAGACCTGAGGTTGATGCTAATTTGGTAGCGGCGAGTATTGCAAGACAGATAGAAAGTAGAATTTCTTTTAGGCGTGCAATCAAAATGTCAATAGCCGCGGCAATGAGAATGAATGCTGAAGGAATCAAAGTTCAGATTTCCGGACGATTGAACGGAGCAGAGATGGCAAGGTCCGAATCTTACAAAGACGGTCGTATTCCTTTATCCACTTTTAGAGCGGATATTGATTATGCTTTACATGAAGCGCATACTACCTATGGAAGATTAGGCATCAAAGTATGGATCATGAAAGGTGAAGTATTTGGTAAGAGAGAACTTTCCCCATTAGTTGGTATGCAAAAAGGCCAAGGAGGAAAAGGAGGAAAGCAAGACGGACAGAGAAAACAACGTCGTAGAAAGTAATTTTTTAAAGAAGTAAAGAAATGTTACAACCGAAAAGAACCAAGTTTCGTAAAATGCAAAAAGGCCGTATGAAAGGCAACTCCGGCAGGGGTCATCGACTTTCAAATGGTATGTTCGGCATAAAATCCTTGGATTCATCTTTTTTGACTTCCCGTCAAATTGAAGCAGCTCGTATTGCCGCAACAAGGTTTATGAAGAGGGAAGGACAGTTATGGATTAAAATATTCCCGGACAAGCCTATTACCAAAAAACCTTTGGAAGTTCGTATGGGTAAGGGTAAGGGTGCTCCAGAATATTTTGTTGCTGTGGTAACACCAGGTAGAATTATGTTCGAAGTTGGTGGGGTTTCCCAAGAAATTGCAAAGGAAGCTTTGCGTTTGGCAGCTCAAAAATTACCTGTAAAAACGAAATTCGTTGTTGCAAGAGATTATACTGATGAGAATTAATCGTAAGGAATCATGAAAAATTTAGAAATAAAGAAATTATCTGTCGAAGAACTTACGGAGAAGCTTGGGGAATACAAAAAGCAACATGCAGATTTAAAAATGGCGCATTTTGTAACTCCATTGGAGAACCCTCTTCAGATCAAAAAAGTAAGAAGAACGGTTGCAAGATTAGCAACGGAATTAACTAATAGGGAAAACCAATAATTGGTTCTGCTTTATGGAAAAAAGAAACTTAAGAAAAGAGAGAGTAGGGGTTGTTACTAGCGATAAGATGGAAAAATCCATTGTAGTGGCTGAAGTAAAAAGAGTTAAACACCCTATGTACGGTAAGTTCGTTTTAAAAACGAAGAAGTACGTTGCGCACGACGAAAAAAACGATTGTAATATTGGTGATACCGTAAAGATTATGGAGACCCGTCCCTTGAGCAAGACAAAATGTTGGAGGTTAGTAGAAATCTTAGTAAGAGCTAAATAATTATGTTACAGCAAGAATCAAGATTAAAGGTAGCGGACAATACTGGGGCAAAAGAGGTTTTGACCATTAGAGTTCTAGGTGGTACAAAAAGAAGATATGCTTCTATAGGCGATAAAATCGTGGTTACCGTTAAGGAAGCTACGCCAAATGGTGGTATCAAAAAGGGAGCAGTTTCAACCGCAGTTGTGGTTAGAACAAAGAAAGAGGTAAGAAGACCAGATGGATCTTATATTCGTTTTGATGACAATGCATGTGTTTTATTGAACCCAACAGGTGAAATGAGGGGTACTCGTGTTTTTGGTCCTGTTGCAAGGGAACTTCGTGATAAGCAGTTCATGAAAATTGTATCATTGGCCCCTGAGGTACTTTAATATTGAAGACGATAATGAAAAAGTTAAAGATAAAAACAGGAGATACCGTAAGAATAATTGCCGGAGACCATAAAGGTACAGAAGGTAAAGTTTCCAAGGTGTTTATTGAGAAGAATAAGGCAATCGTTGAAGGAGCCAATATGGTTTCTAAACATGAGAAGCCTAGTGCAAATAATCCTCAAGGTGGTATTGTAAAAAAGGAGGCCTCCATACATATTTCAAATCTATCATTGATTGATTCCAAATCAAGTGAAGCAACAAGGGTAGGATTAGAAGTTAGAGATGGTAAGAAGGTTAGGTTTTCTAAAAAATCCAATGAAGTAATTTAGTTATGGCTTACGTTGCAAGATTAAAAACAGAATATAATGAGCGCATTGTAAGTGCGCTTAAAGAGGAGTTTGGTTACAAGAATGTAATGCAAGTTCCCAGGTTAGAGAAAATCGTAGTGAGTAGAGGTGTAGGTGCTGCTGTAGCTGATAAAAAATTAATTGATCATGCTGTTGATGAATTAACGATGATTACAGGTCAAAAGGCTATATCTACAATATCAAAGAAAGATGTTGCTACATTCAAACTACGTAAGGGAATGCCCATTGGTGCGAAAGTAACCTTACGTGGAGAAAAAATGTATGAGTTCCTAGATAGATTGGTTACTTCGGCTTTGCCAAGGGTAAGAGATTTTCAAGGAATACGGGCTACAGGATTTGACGGAAGAGGAAACTATAGTTTAGGTGTTACTGAACAGATTATTTTCCCTGAGGTCAACATTGATAAAATCAATAGAATCAATGGAATGGATATTACATTTGTAACATCTGCCCCTACTGATAAGGAAGCAAAATCATTATTAACGGAATTAGGATTACCTTTTAAAAAGAACTAGTATGGCTAAAGAATCAATGAAGGCCCGCGAAAGAAAAAGGGCAAAGACAGTTGCTAAATATGCTGAAAAGCGTAAGGCTTTAAAAGAAGCTGGTGACTATGAGGCGCTTCAAAAACTGCCAAAAAATGCTTCTCCGGTTCGCATGCACAATCGTTGCAAAATTACTGGAAGACCTAAAGGGTATATGCGAACATTTGGTGTTTCTAGGGTAACATTCAGGGAAATGGCAAATCAAGGATTGATTCCAGGTGTAAGAAAAGCCAGTTGGTAATAGCTTAAAAAAGAAAAGATGGTAACAGATACTATAGCAGATTACTTAACAAGAGTTAGAAATGCCAGTTTGGCTGGTCATAGGGTGGTTGAAATCCCTGCATCTAATGTTAAGAAAGAGATAACAAAAATATTATTCGATCAAGGATATATTTTAAGTTACAAGTTTGAAGAGGATAAAGTACAGGGTTCAATAAAGATTGCCTTAAAATATGATAGGCTAACTAAAGATCCAGTGATTAAGAAAATACAACGTATTAGTAAGCCTGGTTTACGTAAGTATGCCAACTCTGGCGATATGCCAAGAGTACTTAACGGTTTAGGTATTGCTATTGTTTCTACTTCGCATGGAGTAATGACAAGTAAGCAAGCCAAAAACGAGAATGTAGGTGGTGAGGTATTGTGTTATGTATATTAATACTATATAAAGAGTAAAAAAATGTCAAGAATAGGTAATAATCCAATTGCAATCCCAGAAGGCGTAACTGTAGAGGTTAAAGAAAATGTGGTTACCGTAAAGGGGAAATTGGGTGAGTTGACCCAAGAATTTTCCGGTGTGGAGATTAAGATAGAAGATGGTCAGGCATGGGTAACGAGACCTTCAGATTCTAAAGAGCATAAAGCGAAACATGGTCTATATAGATCTTTGGTTTTGAATATGGTTGAAGGTGTATCTAAAGGTTGGTCCAAGGAATTGGAATTGGTTGGTGTAGGTTACAGAGCAAGTAATCAGGGTCAAAAATTGGATCTTGCACTTGGTTTTTCCCACAATATTGTTTTGAATATAGCACCTGAAGTTAAGATAGAGACTACTTCCGAAAAAGGAAAGAATCCTATCATTAAACTAACCTCTTTTGACAAACAATTGGTAGGGCAAGTTGCAGCAAAGATTCGTTCTTTCCGCAAGCCTGAGCCTTATAAAGGAAAAGGTATCAAGTTCGTAGGAGAACAATTAAGAAGAAAAGCAGGTAAATCAGCTTAATAATTAGTGTCATGGGATTATCAAAGACTCAAAGAAAATTAAGAATCAGAAGGAGAATCAGAAAGGTTTCCTTTGGAACTGCCGACAGGCCAAGATTGTCAGTATTTAGAAGTAATACTGGAATCTATGCCCAAGTAATCGATGATAACAAAGGAACTACTTTGCTTGCAGTTTCTTCAAGAGACAAAGATTTGGCTTCATCTAAAGGGAATAAGTCAGAACTTGCCACTTTAGTAGGTAAGACTATTGCCGAAAAATGTAAAAAAGCCGGTATAGATCAAGTTGCCTTTGATAGAGGTGGTAACCTATACCATGGTAGAGTTAAATCGCTCGCGGAAGGAGCAAGGGAAGCAGGACTAAAATTTTAATAAATAGCTATGTACCAGAAATACAAAAACGTAGAAACTGTTAAGCCAGGAGGTTTAGAGCTAAAAGATAGATTGGTAGGCGTACAAAGGGTAACCAAGGTAACCAAGGGTGGTAGAGCGTTTGGATTCTCGGCTATCGTTGTGGTAGGTGATGAAGCTGGTGTTGTAGGTCATGGTTTGGGTAAATCCAAAGAAGTTGCTACTGCCATTGCAAAAGCTATCGAAGATGCCAAAAAGAACCTTATTCGAATTCCTTTGGATAAGCACACATTACCTCATGAGCAAAAAGGTAAGTTCGGTGGTGCCCGTGTTTATATCCAGCCTGCATCGCATGGTACAGGAGTAATTGCTGGTGGTGCTGTTAGAGCGGTATTGGAAGCTGTTGGGGTACATGATGTATTGTCTAAATCCCAAGGTTCTTCTAACCCACATAATGTTGTTAAAGCTACTTTTGATGCGCTTTTGCAATTAAGAGGTGCAAGAACTGTTGCGCAACAAAGAGGAGTTTCTTTGGAAAAAGTTTTTAAAGGATAATTGAAAATTATGGCAAAGATAAAAGTAAAACAGTTAAAGAGTGGTATTAAGCGTCCACAGAGACAAAAAAGAACTTTGGAAGCTTTGGGACTGCGTAAGATTGGCCAGATTGTAGAGCATGATGCCACGCCAAATATTCTTGGCATGATAGATAAAGTTAAACACTTAGTTTCCACAGAGGAGGCTTAATATACATATAGTGTAATGAAATCGACATGATTAAAATAATAGCTAATTTTTTGTTCAGCTATAATTGCAATCATCAAAGATTACATCTGACATTTAAAAAACAATAAAAAGTAACAGATGAACTTAAGTAATCTAAAACCAGCCGAAGGTTCTGTCAATAGAGACGGGAAAAGAGTAGGAAGAGGCCAAGGGTCAGGAAAAGGTGGAACCGCGACAAGAGGTCATAATGGTGCCAAGTCTAGGTCTGGGTATTCCAAGAAAATTGGTTTTGAAGGTGGTCAAATGCCTTTGCAAAGACGTGTTCCTAAGTTTGGATTTACAAACATAAACAGGAAAGAATACCAAGGAATCAATCTTGATAAATTGCAGGAATTGGTAGATAAAAAAGTAATTAAAGATGCTGTTACTTTTGAAAACCTTGTTGAAAATGGTTTGGCACGAAAGAACGATTTAGTTAAGATTTTAGGCGGAGGAGAGTTAAAAGCCTCCTTGAAAGTTTCTGTACATAAATTTACAGCTACTGCTAAGGCAGCTATTGAAGCTGCTGGCGGGGAAGCAATAAATTTATAAGCAATACAATACTATGAAGAAATTTTTCGAGACACTATCTAATATTTGGAAGATTGAAGAGCTAAGGAATAGAATAATTATCACCTTAGGTCTTCTTTTGGTATACCGTTTTGGTTGTCAAATTGTTCTTCCTGGTATAGATACTACTCAGCTTGCAGAACTATCCTCTAATACAGATAGTGGTATTTTAGGAATTCTGAATGCATTTACTGGAGGTGCATTTGCTAATGCATCAATTTTTGCATTAGGGATTATGCCATATATTTCTGCTTCTATTGTTGTACAATTAATGGGCATCGCCATTCCGTATTTACAGAAATTACAGAAAGAAGGTGAGAGTGGTAGAAAAACAATAAACCAGATTACAAGATGGTTGACCATAGGTATTTGTATCGTTCAAGCACCGGCTTATCTATTTAGCTTAGGTGCGTTAGGTGTACCAGATAGTGCATTTGTCTTAGGTAAAGGAATGGATTTCATAATACCATCTGTAATAATATTGGTTACGGGTTGTGTGTTTGCTATGTGGTTGGGTGAAAAAATTACTGATAAAGGTATTGGTAACGGTATTTCCTTATTGATAATGATCGGTATTATTGCCACTTTGCCACAATCATTTGTTCAGGAATTCATTTCTAGAACGGCAAATAATAATGGTGGGTTAATGTTCATCTTGATTGAAGTTATCATTTGGTTCTTGGTTATTCTTGCAAGTGTTTTATTGGTAATGGCCACGCGTCAGATTCCCGTTCAATATGCAAGAAGAACGGCATCAGGTGGGTATGAAAAAAATGTGATGGGATCTAGACAATATATTCCATTAAAATTGAATGCTTCTGGGGTAATGCCTATTATATTTGCACAGGCAATAATGTTCGCTCCTGGTTTAATAGGTAAGACTTTTAATAATACGGCGGTCGGTCAATGGATGGAGGTTCAATTTCAGGATATTTTTGGATTGGCCTATAACATATTGTTTGCACTATTGATTATCATCTTCACATATTTTTATACGGCAATTACTGTGCCTACTAATAAAATGGCTGATGATTTAAAAAGAAGTGGTGGTTTTATTCCAGGTATAAGACCAGGGAAAGAAACAGGTGATTTCTTGGATAAGATTATGTCCTTGATTACATTGCCCGGATCAGTATTTTTAGCATTGTTGGCTGTATTGCCAGCGATAGTGGTTAAGTTAATGGATGTTCAAGCAGGTTGGGCATTGTTTTATGGTGGTACATCATTGTTGATTATGGTTGGTGTAGCCATTGATACTGTTCAGCAAGTAAATGCTTACTTATTGAATAGACATTATGATGGTTTAATGAAATCAGGTAAAAACAGGAAAGTAGCGTAGATTATGGCCAAACAAGCAGCAATAGAACAAGATGGGTCTATTATAGAAGCCCTATCAAATGCAATGTTTCGAGTAGAATTGGAAAATGGTCATGTAGTAACGGCCCATATTTCCGGTAAAATGAGAATGCATTATATAAAATTGCTTCCTGGTGATAAGGTTAAATTGGAGATGAGTCCATATGACCTAACCAAAGCAAGAATTACATATAGATATTAAGATAGCAAGATGAAAGTTAGAGCTTCAGTAAAAAAAAGAAGTGCCGATTGCAAAATAGTTCGCAGGAAAGGCAGGTTGTACGTAATCAACAAAAAGAATCCTAGATTTAAACAAAGACAAGGATAATTATGGCAAGAATTGCAGGTATAGATATACCAAAACAGAAGAGAGGTGTTATAGCCCTTACCTATATTTTTGGTATTGGCAGTAGTAGAGCTAAAGAAATTTTAGAGAAGGCACAGGTTAGTGAGGATACCAAAGTATCTGATTGGAACGATGATGAGATTGGTCGTATTCGTGAGGCGGTAGCTTCATACACCATTGAAGGTGAATTAAGATCAGAGACTCAACTGAACATTAAACGACTAATGGATATTGGTTGTTACAGAGGTATTCGTCATAGATCTGGTTTACCATTAAGAGGTCAAAGAACCAAAAATAACTCTAGAACCCGAAAAGGAAAAAGAAAAACAGTTGCCAACAAGAAAATGGCAACTAAATAATAAGTAGCATATTATGGCAAAGACAAGTGCAAAATCGGCTAAGAAACGTAAAGTAATAGTAGATGCTGTTGGAGAAGCTCACGTAACCGCCTCTTTCAATAATATTATTATATCATTGACCAATAAAAAGGGAGATGTTATCTCTTGGTCATCTGCTGGAAAACTAGGTTTCAGAGGCTCTAAAAAGAACACTCCATATGCTGCCCAGGTAGCTGCTGAGGATTGTGCAAAAATTGCCCATGAAGCAGGGCTTAGAAAGGTGAAGGTTTACGTTAAGGGTCCAGGTAATGGTAGAGAATCCGCAATTCGTTCTTTACACAATGCCGGTATCGAGGTTACAGAAATCATCGATGTTACACCAATGCCACATAATGGCTGTAGACCTCCAAAAAGAAGAAGTTAATCAATATAAATATTTCATAGGAAGTGTAGTTACGATTATCGAAGGATTAAGCCTTAATTCATAATCACATTTCCAAATTAAAAGAAGATGGCAAGATACACAGGACCAACAAGTAGAATCGCACGAAAATTCGGCGAAGCGATTTTCGGAGACGATAAGTCTTTTGAAAAGAAGAATTACCCTCCAGGACAACACGGACAAAACAGACGTAGAGGAAAGAAATCTGAATACGCTGTTCAGTTGATGGAGAAGCAAAAAGCAAAATATACTTATGGTATATTGGAGCGTCAATTTAGAAATTTGTTTGCCAGTGCCAATAGAAGTAAAGGAGTAACCGGTGAGGTTCTTTTACAGCTTTGTGAAGCAAGACTTGACAATGTAGTATTCAGAATGGGTATTTCTACATCCAGAAGAGGGGCAAGACAATTGGTATCACATAGACATATAACAGTTAACGGTGAGTTGGTCAATATTCCATCTTATTCCTTAAAACCTGGTGATGTTGTTGGAGTAAGGGAAAAATCAAAATCTTTACTGACTATCCAAGATGCTTTGTCGGGGAGTGGTCACGTATATGAATGGATTACCTGGAATACAGAAAAGAAAGAAGGGACATTTGTTTCTGTACCAGAGAGAATGCAGATTCCTGAAAATATCAAGGAACAATTAATCGTCGAGTTATACTCCAAATAAAACAACACTGATCCAATTATGGCATTATTTAATTTTCAGAAACCCGATAAAGTAATAATGATCGATTCCTCAGATTTCGAAGGGAAATTTGAATTTCGACCATTGGAACCTGGTTATGGTTTAACCGTTGGGAACGCATTAAGAAGAGTGTTGCTTTCATCTTTGGAAGGCCATGCTATTACTTCTGTTAGGATTGACAAAGTAGAACATGAGTTCTCTGTAATTCCTGGCGTTGTAGAAGATGTTACCGAGATTATTTTGAACCTTAAACAAGTTCGTTTTAAAAAGCAAATTGAAGACTCTGAAGCTGAGGTTGTATCTATTTCAGTAACTGGAAAAGAACAATTGACTGCGGGTGATTTTCAAAAATTCATTTCAGGATATCAGGTATTGAATCCTGATTTGGTTATCTGTAATACAGATTCAAAGGTCAGTATCAATATGGAAATTGTTATTGATAAGGGTAGAGGATATGTTCCTGCAGAGGAAAACAAAAAATCCAATGCTGCCTTAGGGACAATAGCGGTTGATTCTATTTTTACACCAATCAAGAATGTAAAATACAGTATTGAGAACTTTAGGGTTGAGCAAAAAACCGATTACGAAAAATTGGTTTTCGAGATTGTGACCGATGGTTCAATTCACCCAAAAGACGCATTGACAGAGGGAGCGAAAGTTCTTATTCATCATTTCATGTTGTTTTCTGATGAACGAATTACATTAGAAGCCGATGAGATTGCTCAAACCGAAACATATGATGAGGAATCATTACATATGCGTCAATTATTGAAAACTAAATTGGTAGACATGGATCTTTCAGTTCGTGCTTTGAACTGTCTTAAGGCTGCCGAAGTTGATACATTAGGTGATTTGGTATCATTCAATAAGAATGACTTAATGAAATTTAGAAATTTCGGAAAGAAATCCTTAACTGAACTTGAAGAGTTGGTAATCAACAAAGGGTTGAGTTTTGGTATGGATTTGTCAAAATACAAATTAGATAAGGATTAAGTATTCATATTTTGCTCTCCTGAAGGTAATTGTCAGGATTTGGTAGCAAGATGATAAAATAAAAGTCATGAGACACGGAAAAAAAGTCAATCATTTAGGAAGAAAAACCGCACATAGAAAAGCAATGTTGGCTAATATGGCATGTTCCTTAATTGAACATAAACGTATAAATACAACTGTTGCAAAGGCTAAAGCTTTGAAACAATTTGTTGAACCTTTGATTACAAAATCAAAAGCGGAAAATAATCTATCAGCAGAAAAGGGAACGCACAATAGACGTATTGTTTTCAAATATTTAAGAAGCAAAGAAGCTATTACAGAATTGTTCAGTGAAGTTTCTGAAAAGATCGGTGATAGACCAGGAGGCTATACCAGAATCATTAAATTAGGAAATCGTCTTGGTGATAACGCCGATATGGCAATGATCGAGTTGGTTGATTTCAATGAAATTTACAACGCCGATAAGCCTAAGAAGAAAACTACGAGACGTAGCAGAAGAGGCGGTGGTGCGAAAACAGAAACGCCACCAGCTATAGTAGCGGATAACAAAACTGATGATTCAGAAGAATAAAATGTTATTAACTAATAATATTTACAAAAGGATAAGCTTAACAGTTTATCCTTTTTTTATGTTTATTTGTGAAATCTAAAAATTGTATTTATAGTATGAAATATCAATCTAAGAAAAGAGCATTATTGTTATTGGCAGATGGAACCATTTTTCATGGAAAAGCCGTTGGAGGCAAAGAAGGCACATCTTTTGGGGAAGTTTGTTTTAATACAGGTATGACAGGGTATCAAGAAATTTTTACGGACCCATCCTATTTTGGTCAACTTATGGTGACAACCAATGCCCATATAGGTAATTATGGTACAAATAAAGATGAAGTTGAATCAGGTTCAATAAAAATTGCTGGGTTGATCTGCAAAAATTTCAGTTATAACTATTCAAGACCGGATGCGGATATGAGTTTACTAGATTTCTTGGATAAAAATAATACCCTGGCGATTTCAGATGTTGATACAAGAGCTTTGGTTAGTTATGTTAGGGATAACGGGGCAATGAATGCCGTAATATCCACTGATGTTGAAAATGTGGATAAACTCAAGACCGAATTGGCTAAAATGCCAGGTATGAAAGGCTTGGAGTTGGCTTCGAAGGTTTCAACAAAAAAACCATATTTCTTTGGTGACAAGAAGGCAACATATAAGATATCTGCCCTGGATATTGGTATTAAATTGAATATTCTAAGGAACCTTGCAAAAAGGGACTGTTATATAAAAGTCTTCCCATACGATACCACATTCAAAGAGATGGGGGCATGGAACCCAGATGGCTATTTTATTTCCAACGGTCCTGGAGATCCGGAACCATTGGAAGCCTCTATTCAAACGGCAAAGGATATTATTGCTGGCGAAAAACCTTTGTTTGGAATTTGTTTAGGGCATCAAGTAATCGCTTTGGCAAACGGAGTATCAACCTATAAGATGCACAATGGCCATAGAGGAATAAATCATCCTATTAAGAATCTCTTAACGGGTAAAGGAGAAATAACATCCCAGAACCATGGTTTTGCCATTAATAAGGAAGAAGCTGAAGCTAACTCGGATTTGGAGATAACCCATGTTCATTTAAATGATGGTACGGTTGCAGGTATGCGAATGAAAAACAAGGATGTTTTCTCCGTACAATATCATCCAGAAGCTAGTCCGGGACCACATGATTCAGAGTATCTTTTTGATCAATTTTTTGAATTGATCAAAAAATCCGCAGTGCAGAAAGTAAAAGCTTAAATAATCGTTATTTTCAGTTGAATATAGGGTTTAATTTTATCCTATAATTAGGTTGTTTTGTATCTTTGTACTTTCAAAAATCAATACTAAAAACAATTTATATGAGTATTATTATTAGTGTCCATGCAAGACAGATTTTCGATTCTCGGGGCAATCCAACAGTAGAGGTAGATGTAATTACAGAAAATGGTATAATGGGTAGGGCAGCGGTTCCTTCAGGTGCTTCTACAGGAGAACACGAAGCTGTTGAACTTCGCGACGGTGGTAATGCTTTTATGGGTAAGGGTGTAAGCAAGGCAGTAAAAAATGTAAATACGGTAATTGCAGAAGAAATTCTGGGAATGTCTGTTTTTGAGCAAAATCTTATTGATCAAACAATGATTGAATTGGATGGAACTCCAAATAAATCAAAACTTGGTGCCAATGCAATTTTAGGAGTTTCATTGGCCGCTGCAAAAGCTGCCGCTAATGAACTTGGATTATCATTGTTTAGATATGTTGGTGGTGTAAGTGCAAATACACTTCCATTACCAATGATGAATATAATCAATGGTGGTTCGCATTCTGATGCGCCTATTGCTTTTCAAGAGTTTATGATTATGCCTATAAAGGCCAAAAGCTTTTCACACGCCATGCAAATGGGTACAGAGATTTTTCATAACCTTAAGAAAGTTTTACACGATAGAGGTTTAAGCACAGCCGTTGGTGATGAGGGTGGTTTTGCCCCAACGTTGGATGGTACTGAGGATGCTATTGAAACTATTGGAAAAGCAGTGGAGAATGCTGGTTATAAATTTGGGGATGAAGTTAAAATCGCATTGGATTGTGCTGCTGCTGAATTTTATGAAAACGGAAAATACGATTATACGAAATTTGAAGGGGATAAAGGTGCTGTTCGTACCTCTAAGGAACAAGCTCAGTATCTCGCAGATTTATGCGCTAAATATCCGATAATTTCCGTTGAAGATGGTATGGATGAGAACGACTGGGATGGTTGGAAAGTATTGACAGAAATGATCGGTGATAAAGTACAATTAGTTGGTGATGACCTTTTTGTGACCAACGTAGAAAGGTTATCAAGAGGTATTGAAAATGGAATTGCCAATTCAATTTTGATAAAGGTAAATCAAATAGGTTCTTTGACTGAAACTATTGCAGCTGTGAATATGGCTAAAGATGCTGGTTACACTTCTGTAATGTCTCACCGTTCTGGCGAAACCGAGGATAATACTATTGCAGATTTGGCTGTAGCATTGAATACAGGTCAAATTAAGACTGGTTCTGCTTCCCGTTCAGATAGGATGGCCAAATACAACCAATTGCTTAGAATTGAGGAAGAATTAGGCAGTACAGCTTATTTTCCACAAGAAAAGGCTTTTAAAGTGAATCAATAATCTCTGGAATAATAAAAAAAAGCTTTTCTTTGGAAAGGCTTTTTTTGGCTTTAAGCTAAACTTTAATTACCTTTTTAGACCAACGATTACTAACCTATTTTAATTTGTAAAATGAACAACTTTCTTTTTGTCGCGGCGGAAAATGACGGATTGTATAACTGCAAAGCTGGGGGCATGGGCGATGTTGTGCGCGATGTACCAAGACAGATTTCTGAAAGAGGCGATAAAGTGCACGTTGTTGTACCTGCCTATTCCCGATTACATAAAAACGGAACATTCATAACCAATCTTAATTTTGAATTAAGGGGCATTACCTATTCTGCCGAATTATACCAGGTAATTCCGAAAAAAGAATTCGATAATATTCATCATTACGTAATTCATCATCCTGAAATTGAAGCTGGTGAAATTGCTAAGATTTACCACGATAATCCGCTAGAGCCGTTCTTCACAGATTTTGTGAAGTTCGTCATATTCTGTACTGCGGTGGCGGAGGCGATTAAACAAGGCGCGTTTGGTAAGCTTGACATTGTTCATATGCACGATTGGCATTCAAGTCTCTTGTTGTTTTTAAAAGCATATCATCCAAATTACAAATCGCTGGAGAAATTGAGGTTTGTGTTTAGCATACATAATTTGGCTATTCAAGGTATTCGTCCCTTTGACAATAATTATGCGTCATTACATAATTGGTTTCCCAATATCCCTTATGATACGAAGAAATTAATGGATTACAGGTATCAAGATTGTATTAATCTAATGGCTGTGGGTATTCGTTTTGCAGATGCTATTCATACGGTTTCCCCATCTTACAAAGAAGATGTAATGTTGCCAAGTGCCCCACCTGAGTTCATAGGTGGTGAAGGTCTTGAGGAAGATTTGCAAAAGGCAGATAATGAAGGAAGATTGTTTGGGATTTTAAACGGTAGTAATTATTCCAATATTCGAGTAGCGGAAAAAAACACTATTCATAGAAATATTATTAAGGCCATTTTTGAATGGTTACAAGAGGAATCCAAAAAATACAAGGCAGACTTTTTGGCCCATACCGGAGAGAAGGTAGTAAAATATTTGACTGAACCACCCAGTTTCATTGTTTCGAGTGTTGCACGTTTAGCGGAGCAGAAATTTTACTTCTTTAAACGCTCGCCAGATGCTTTGATTGAAATATTGAAGAAATTGGAAAAACAAAATGGGGTATATATGTTATTGGGCACCGGTGCTCCTGAATATGAAGAATTGTTGCGACGAATTAGCCATGAATATGACAATTTTATTTTTATCAATGGCCAATCTGAGGATGTAATCGATTCAATTTATATGGAATCGGATTTATATTTTATGCCAAGTTTGTTCGAGCCGTGCGGTATTAGCCAAATGCTTGCGATGAGAAATGGTCACCCTTGTTTAGTCCATCATACTGGCGGATTGAAAGATACCGTAGAACATATGAAAACGGGATTTAGTTTTGATGGGGTTACCTATGACGAAAAGATTAAGAATATGGTGAACTCATTTGACTTGATTTTGGATATTTACAACAATGATAAACCAACATGGAAGAAAATCCGGGCCAACGCTAAAAAAATGCGATTCACATGGAAGAAGTCTGTTGATGAATATTACACGTCATTATATTGTTTGAGCTCTTAGTTTATTGAATTATACAATAGATTCATTATAAATGGTTAAAGGATAATACATTTAAAGCCTTTGTACATTGTTAAAATGAGGGTTTTTTCTTAACTTTATGTTTAACCATAATCCACGTAAAATATACAAATGTCAGATATAGCAACCCTAGAATACAACGGTAAGAAGTATGAATTTCCAGTAATAAAAGGTTCAGAAGATGAACTGGCCATTGACATAAAAACATTACGGCCTACAACCGGAATGATAACCATAGATCCTGGTTTTAAGAATACCGGTTCTTGTGAGAGTGCTATTACATTTCTGAATGGCGAAAAGGGTATGCTGAGATATAGGGGTTATGCGATTGAAGAGTTGGCTGAAAAGGCTGATTTCTTGGAGGTGGCCTATTTATTGATTTTTGGGGAATTGCCAAATAAGGAAGAGTTAGAAACTTTCCATAACGACATAAAGGCAGAATCCCATATCGATGAGGAAATGAAAAAGATTTTGGATGGTTTTCCTAAATCGGCCCACCCAATGGGGGTGTTGTCTTCAATGACCAGTGCTTTAATAGCTTTTAACCCTACTTCGGTTAACATATCCTCTGAAAAGGAAATGTACCATGCTATTGTGAGGATAATGGCAAAATTTCCAGTTCTTGTTGCTTGGGCCATGCGTAAGAAAAAAGGATTGCCTTTAGATTATGGTGATGATTCTTTGGGCTATGTAGAGAATCTTCATAAGATGATGTTCAAGAGGCCTAACAAGGAGTATGAAAAGAATAAAGTAGTAATTGACGCTCTTGATAAGTTGTTGATTTTGCACGCGGATCATGAGCAAAACTGTTCAACATCAACAGTACGAATTACAGGGTCTTCACATGCAGGTTTGTTCGTGTCAATAGCTGCCGGAATTGCTGCCCTATGGGGCCCGTTACATGGTGGTGCTAATCAAGCTGTTTTAGAGATGCTTGAGGCTATTGATGAAGATGGTGGTGATACTCAAAAATATATGGACAAAGCCAAGGACAAGAACGATCCTTTTAGGTTAATGGGTTTTGGACATAGGGTTTACAAGAATTTTGATCCAAGAGCAAAAATCCTTAAAAAGGCAGCAGATGAGGTATTAGGTGATTTGGGAATAGAAGACCCGATTTTGGATGTAGCAAAAGGTTTGGAAAAAGTGGCTTTGGAAGATCCATATTTTGTGGATAGAAAACTATATCCTAATGTTGATTTCTACTCTGGAATTATATACCGTGCATTGGGTATTCCCACTGAAATGTTCACTGTAATGTTCGCTATGGGTCGTCTACCAGGATGGATTGCACATTGGAGGGAGATGCGTTTGCGAAATGAGCCTATTGGCCGCCCAAGGCAAATATATATTGGTGAAACCATTAGACCTTTTGTACCCCTGAAAAAAAGATAATCAATTTTTCATATCATAATTAAACCACCTTTTTTTATTTCGGAATCAGGTGGTTTTTTGTTGTCCTCAAAACCGATTACCTATATTTACGCAAAATGTTGCAATGCTACACCTTCATATAAAAGACGAAACCTCAAAATTAAAAGTTGTGGTTTTGGGTACTGCTAAAAAAAGTGGCCCCGTACCTTTACCCGAACAGGCATATGACCCTAAATCATTAGAGCATATTCTAGCGGGAACTTACCCTAAGGAGGAAGATATGGTTGAGGAAATGGAGGCATTTGTAAAGGTTTTTAAAAAATATGGTGTTGAAGTTTTCCGACCAGAGATAATCAATGATTGCAATCAAATATTTTCAAGGGACATTGCTTTTGTTATCGAGGATAAATTAATCAAGGCCAACATTCTTCCAGATCGTGAAGAGGAGTTTGAGGCCATTCTTCATGTTTTAGATAGAATTGCCCCAGAGAATATATTGTACCCACCTGAAGAGGTGCATATTGAAGGAGGTGATGTTATGCCTTGGAACGATTACATCTTTATAGGTACTTATACAGGTAAGGATTACCCGGACTATATTACGGCTCGAACTAATTGGGAGGGTGTTGAGTATATAAGTAAAATGTTCCCAAATAAAAAGATAAAGTCTTTTGAACTGAGAAAGTCAATTACCAATCCTAAGGAGAATGCATTGCATTTAGATTGTTGTTTTCAGCCGGTGGGCAAAGACAAGGCCATATTACATAAAAATGGATTTCTCGTTGAAGAGGAATATGAGTGGTTATTAAATTACTTTGGAAAGGAAAATGTATTCGAAATCACTGCTGATGAAATGTATCAAATGTGCAGTAATGTATTTTCAATTGCGCCAAACGTAGTTGTCTCTGAACGTAATTTTACCCGTCTCAATAATTGGCTTAAGGAACAAGGTTTCACCGTTGAGGAAATACCCTATGCAGAAATTTCAAAACAAGGTGGATTATTGCGTTGCAGTACCTTACCATTGATTCGGGAATAAGTTAATTTAAAACATATTTATACGCTTTTTAGCGTATAAATAGCTAATACCTAAGGCAAAAAATTAATTTAGCCTTAAATGCTCAATTTTAAATAATGCAGATTACAAACACAATTTTAATGATTCGTCCTGTAAGCTTTCGTATGAACGAACAGACCGCAGTGAATAATTATTTTATGGAGGAAATGGATTTAAAAGACAAGTCCATCAATGAAAAGGCGCAGGAAGAGTTTGACGCATTTGTTACGGTTTTGAGAAGTAAGGGCGTAAATGTGATTGTTGTGGAAGACACTAAAGAGCCCGATACTCCAGATTCCATTTTTCCTAATAATTGGGTATCATTCCATACCACTGGTACAGTGGCAGTTTTTCCCATGTTTGCAGAGAATAGACGGAAGGAAAGGCGTGATGATATTTTTGATATTTTGGAGCAACATGGCTTTAAGATCAACGAAATCATTGATTATACCGCTGCGGAGCAAGAAGGGTTTTTTTTGGAGGGCACAGGAAGTATTTTAAAGGATAGGGTCAACCAAAAAGCTTATTGTGCACTATCAGAAAGGGCACATGAGGAGTTGTTTATCGAGTTTTGTGAGGATTTTGATTGTTTTCCCGTTATTTTCAATGCGAATCAAACAGTGAATGGTGAGCGTTTGCCAATTTACCATACCAATGTAATGATGGCCATGGCAGAAAATTTCACAGTTATTTGCCTAGATTCCATTGATGACAAAAATGAACGTAAAAATGTGGTACAGCATCTGAAAAAGGATGGTAAGGAAATTATTGAAATTACAGAGGAACAGATGCACCATTTTGCTGGAAACATGTTACAGGTTATTGGTGCAAATGACCAAAGATTAATGGTAATGAGTTCACAAGCTTATCACAGTCTTAGCACAGCCCAAATAAAAAACATTGAAAAGCATTGTGAAATTGTACATAGTTCCTTGGATACCATAGAAACCTGTGGTGGAGGCAGTGCTCGCTGTATGATGGCCGAGATCTTTTTGCCAAAGGCCTAATCTGTTTGAAATTTAATTCCTGTTTTTTCCTTAATTCATCTCTTTTCTTATGGTTATAGCTAATAAGATATGAACGTTTTAATTTTTGGTAATATTTTTGATCATTCCACCAAAGATAAAATAATGAAAGGGAACCATGCAGTACCAATATAACCTGCCTTTTACACCTCTAGGTCTAAAGGTAGCGGTTTGGTGTAAAATCTTATTTTCATCGATTCTAAATTCTAACCAAGCCTCACCGGGCAATCGCATTTCGGCAAAGAGTAACAATCGTTTTTCCTCTTTATCGGCCAAAAGTACGCGCCAAAAATCCAATGCATCGCCTGTATTTATCTTTGTTGGGTGGGTGCGTCCCCGGCGTAGCCCGACACCACCGAACAGTTTGTCTAGAACGCCCCTTGTTTTCCATAACCAATTGGCATAATACCAACCGTTTTCACCACCAATTTTCCAAATATTCTGTAAAACGGCTTCCTCATTTTCAATTTTTCTTTTTTGTTCATCCCGCAAAACTCCATATTTGGGAACTTGGATGTATTTCTTCAAATCCTGTTTAATACGGCCACTAACCACGCTGTCTTTCCAACTGCTAATTACAAGATTCTGTTCTATTTTGACAAAGGCCCTTTGAATCGCTTCTGTATAGGAATGGGTTTTGATTTCCAATAATTCCTGCAATCTACTGTCCTTGGCAACAACTTCCATTTTCATACTGTCAACCAAGTTCATGGCTAGTTTGTAGGAAGTGGAGGTTACAAAATATAACCAATAGGAGGACAGTTTTGGGGTCATGATAGGCACAGTGACAATCCAGTTTTTAAACCCCCTGGTTTTTGCGTATTGTTTCAACATATCCTTATAAGTCATCACATCGGGCCCACCAATATCAAAAGAGTCATTATAGGTTTTTTTGTTTCCAATAACTTTGGTCAAAAACACTATAACATCGCGAATGGCTATTGGTTGTGTTTTTGTCAATACCCATTTAGGCGTGATCATAAATGGAAGTTTTTCGCAAATATCCCTGATAATCTCAAAAGAAGAACTGCCTGATCCCACAATAATGCCAGCTCGTAAAACGGTTAAATTAAAAGTACCTTGATATAGAATATCCTCTACGTTTTTACGTGAACTCAAATGTTTGGATAATTTTTCCTCGTTAACGATGCCGCTTAAATAAATGACTTGTTTCACTTGGGTTTGAGCCATGTAGCGATTGAACATATGGGCAGAGAGTGCTTCTTTTTCATCAAAATCTGTGAGAGAAGAAGTCATGGAGTGAATTAGATAGAAAGCTACGTCAATATCTTCCGGAAATAGATTAGGCTTAAAATCGTCCAAAAAATCCACTTCTATGACATCGATTCGAGAACGGGTTTCTTTGTCAATTGAAAGTCGTTTCTCATCACGTACCGCACAAATAACTTCGTGTCCTAATGTCAAGAGTTGAGGTAGCAATCGCATACCAATATAACCATTGGCACCAGTAAGTAATATTTTCATAAGTCTTCTATATATGTGGGAGCATTATCTACTTTATAATCCAAAATCTTCCTAAAGAATTTTTGGATGGCCTTAGTATCGGACCTTACTTTGATAAAGTAATTGTCCCTGTAAATGGAATAGATAGCGAAATCACCCTTATATATGGTCAATTTGTAAAAGGGTATGACTAGAGCGAAAGTCTCCAGTAAAGAACGAAATCGCACGATAATCCCTTTTGGTCGCATTTCAATATTACAGCAATCAATATTGTTGTCCAAAATGAGCAAATTCCTGATTTCAATACTTGTTTCAGTGATGAGCAACTTGGGAGATCCTATACCACCCATGGCCCAGCGTTCTTTTAATTTGAAGGGTTTGCCGACTTCGTTATCGACCTTTCGCGTTATTTCACTATTAGTATAGGAAACGTTGAGTAACATAAGTTGTCTTTTTCATTAGCATTCCTAAAGTTAGTCAAAACCATGTGATTTAGAGAAAAGCTTCGTTATTAAAGCTCAAAAAATGTGTAGTTTTGCAGCTTAAAATAGCAGCATTAATGAATATTCAAGAAGTCTTGACAACTAAGGTGAAACAGGCGATAGCTTTCCTGTTTAATGTGGAATTACCTACTGTTGAATTTCAACCCACTAGAAAAGATTTTGAGGGTGATATTACTATTGTTGTTTTTCCCATGCTTCGTTTTGTAAAAGGTAATCCTGAGCAAATAGGTAAGCAAGTGGGTCAATATCTGCAGGAACATGTTCAAGAGGTTTCAGGATTTAATGTGGTGAAAGGTTTTTTGAATATTGTCATTGAGGATTCGTATTATCTGGATTTTTTCAATGCTATAAAAGGCGCAACTAATTTTGGTTATGAAACCAATACAGGCAATGATGCTGTAATGGTTGAATATTCTTCGCCCAATACCAACAAACCATTGCACTTGGGTCATATTCGAAATATTTTATTAGGGTATTCATTAGCCGAAATACTAAAAGCTTCTGGAAGAAAAGTTTACAAGACACAAATAATAAACGATAGGGGCATTCATATTTGTAAAAGTATGTTGGCTTGGCAAAGATTAGGTGAGGGAGAAACTCCTGAAAGCACAGGGCTAAAAGGTGATAAGTTGGTGGGTAACTATTATGTGGCTTATGATAAGGCTTACAAGGCAGAGGTTGCTAAAATTATTTCTGAAGGTGTAGAAAAGGAAGTGGCAGAAAAAAAGGCGCCCATTTTATTGGAAGCGCAAGAAATGCTTAGAAAATGGGAAGCTGGCGACAAAGAAGTTGTTAAGCTTTGGAAGACTATGAACGGCTGGGTTTATAAAGGATTTGATGAAACCTATAAAAATTTAGGCGTTGATTTTGACCAATTATATTATGAAAGCGACACCTATCTTTTAGGGAAAGATGTAGTTGCAGACGGTTTGGAGAAAGGGGTATTCTATAAAAAGGAAGATGGCAGTGTTTGGATAGATTTGACCGATGACGGATTAGATGAGAAAATAGTATTACGCTCGGACGGAACAGCGGTTTACATGACCCAGGATATTGGTACTGCCATACAACGGGTAAAAGATTATCCTGATATCACAGGTATGGTATATACCGTAGGGAATGAACAAGATTACCATTTCAAAGTACTTTTTTTAATATTGAAGAAACTTGGTTTTTCTTGGGCTGAGCGTTTACATCATTTGAGTTATGGAATGGTGGATCTACCTAGTGGTAAAATGAAGAGTAGGGAAGGTACTGTTGTTGATGCAGATGACCTGATGAACGATATGTCTCAAACTGCAGCCACGATTTCACAAGAGTTGGGTAAATTGGAGGATTACTCTCAGACTGAAAAAGAAGAACTGTATAAAATGATTGGTCTAGGTGCATTAAAATATTATATTTTAAAGGTAGATCCTAAAAAACGCATATTGTTCAATCCAGAAGAGTCTGTAGATTTTCAAGGGAATACAGGGCCATTTATTCAGTATACCTATGCAAGAATACAGTCCATCTTACGAAAAGCTGAAGAGATCAATAATGTCTGGTCGAGCACAGTTGAGACCTCGATGGATCTTCATCCAAAAGAAAAGGAATTATTGAAACAGATTCAGTTGTTCCCTGAGATGATTCAATTGGCAGCGGAAAATTATAGCCCGGCATTGATTGCAAATTATACCTATGACTTGGTGAAGGAATTTAATTCATTTTATCAGCAGGTTTCAATTTTGGGTGAATCAGACGAACAAAAGAAAATACTTCGGGTGCAGTTGTCCAAGAAAGTTGGGGAGATTATTCACTCGGCGTTTTTGTTATTGGGAATTCAAGTTCCTGAAAGAATGTAATGAAAAAAGCCTGGACATAATGCCCAGGCTTTTCAACCAAACCAACCAACTAAATAGAGTATATAAGATTAAGCTTTGCTTCTAGAAGCAACAGCGGCTGCATAAACTACCAAGCCAAATCCTATTTTGTTGATGGCGTCACCTATATTGTAGATAACATCCATATTTAGACCTTCAAATACACCATCATACCATCCTGTGGTGCCAGCCATATAACCAATTGGATAAATTGCCCAACCTACTAAAACGAACCAACTTAAAGTTTTGTGCGCCTGCAATACAGCTCCACCGGCTTCTTGGGCAAGCTTTTTTGCGCTTCCCAACCAGATTTCATAAACAATGTAGAAATAAGCCAAACCTGAGATAAGACCCCAAACAGCAGGACCACTTCCAGTATTGTACACAGCTTCACCAAAGTATCCTGTGACCAACATAATGACTGAAGCAAAAATCAATTTCCACATCAGTGACTTTTTCGCTCCGGCAACTTTTAAGATAAGATAAAACTCAACGCACATTAATGGCACGGTCAAAATCCAATCTACATAGCGAAAGAATGTAGGAGATTCTCCTACAGCAGCCCAATAATCACGCATATACCAATAGTGTACAGCAGCAATAAAAGTAATCAATCCTGATACCAAGATTGACGTTTTCCATTTTTTATCAAAGTCATTCATTGATAAAAAGAAGAAGGCAGAAGCTGCCATCATAGCCATACACCCTACAAAGAAGGTAAAGCCCACATAATCGTCAGTAGCGATTTTTGAAACATCCGCCAATAGAGGCATGTTCAGTAACAACGTTTTCATAATATAAGATTTTAATTAATTTTTGTTTAGACAAAACTAATAAAACTTAAACATAATATTGTTAAATAATGTTTAATAATTTTGCTATATCTTTAAACAAAATAATTTAATACTATAAAATGAAAAGTTGGATTATAGTTGCGACCTTTTTTTGCCTGTGGCTATCGACTACTTTCCCTGAATTTATTCAGTCGTATATGGCTTATTTTCTGATTTTGACTTTCGGTGTACTTCACGGAGCAAATGATATTACGCTTATTGTAAAATCAAAAAAAGAGAAAGCTGATAAACAAGGTTTTAAAAAAATACTCCTCTATTATATTTTAACCGTTTTTGGTATACTGCTAGTCTTTGTGCTTTACCCACCGTTGGCGCTGTTGTTATTTATTCTGTTTAGCGGTTATCATTTCGGAGAACAACATTTTGGAAGTAAAATGACGAGATCAGCTCCAGCAGCTTCCATGATGTACCTAAGCTATGGTTTAGTGATATTATTCATGATATTTTTAATAAAGGTAAACGAAGTGAGTATAATTATTGAAGAAGTAAGCTCTATCGTTTTAACCAAACAGCTATTTGCAGCAATACTAGCTGTGTCTGCATTAATTTTTATTGTGAACCTTTTTTTCTTTTGGTATACCAAACAACTGAACGTCAAAGTATATGAAGAGCTTTTCTATATTCTGATATTTTATGTAATATTCAATACCGCTTCGTTAATATGGGGTTTCTGTATTTACTTTATTTTATGGCATAGCATACCATCGCTGTTCGATCAAATGAAGTACTTATATGGTGATACATCTAAAAGTACTTTCACAGCATACCTTAAATCTTCTTGGTTATATTGGCTGGTATCTGTGATCGGTCTTGGTATCTTGTTCCTCTTCTTTGGCGATGATCATCAGTTTTTTATATCAATTTTGCTCTATTTTTTAGCAGCGATAACCTTTCCACACGTAATAGTCATGTCAAGACTCAAAAATCATTAAAATTTTATTCTAAAACTAATATTAGGAGTAAGGCCCAAAGAAACACTTTCCACAGTTTCAATCTCATCATTATCATTAAGCCTGTAATAGGTATTGAGAATATTTTTTCGGTTGGT
>RCMY010000733.1_pt1 | contig 31271 bp, 13 predicted proteins | sample 2041341 | NCBI WGS metagenome assembly RCMY01 (sample SAMN09708234, study PRJNA481090) | Marine sediment metagenome, whole genome shotgun sequencing project. | reverse complement strand
GCTCTGTAAGGTGACTGTGTCGTTTCAATTTGGCACAGACAGAGCAACAGGAGATTTCTTTATGACTACTTCTAGTCGATTGATTCCAAACTTTATACTTCTAAAATATTTTCCTCATACTCAGCTACTGAGTCTTATGAGGGATTTCTGCTGTCTTGCTTTTTTAAACAAGCCGTCCAAGCAGCGTCATAAACCTTTATCAGTCTCAGTCACTGATAATCAAAGCTATGTCAAAAATATGGCTTACCTTGGTTTTATTACTGTGCCCAACGACTCTCAAGTTTGACACATAGCGATAAGACCCACTAAGAATTTGAATGCATTCACCTCATTTAACGATTATTAAAAGGTAATCTTATGACAGTATATAGCGATAAAACCAACCAAAGTGACAACACTACTCGCAATCAAGATACGGGCGTTGAAGACTGGATGATGGAGATATGGGACTGGATGGATAACCATAATATGTATGGTAGCCCTGATAGCATTGTCCCTCGTGAGCCTGAGGCATTACAGCAGTTAGAGCGACTTGATTTAGGATATGGAAAATCGACGAGTTATACCTATGTTGATAATAAATCCGTATTGCAAAGCGAAAGTGAGTCCACTAAGCCATTGCCAGCTGCTATCGGCAATTTAAAGAATCTAAAGTACCTTAGACTGATCGGTTTTGAGGAGCTACCGGAGGAGATTGCTCAATTAGATAGCTTGGAGACGCTGGTTTATATGAAGTGCGCTTTCACTGAATTCCCAAAGGTATTGTGTAAATTAAAGAATCTTAAATCCCTTAATATCTTTTCAAAAAGATTAGAGAGATTTCCTGATGAGCTCGGCAATCTATCATCGCTGACCAGTTTTGATATGAGAGGAACACAGGTTCAGCACTTACCAGACTCTATTGGCAATCTCAGCAAGCTCACAAGTATTCAACTGTGTGCTAATAAAGATTTGAAGGCCTTGCCTGATAATATTGGAAATTTAACAAATCTTAGAAAACTAGATGTCCGTGCTTCTGATTTCGAAACTCTACCAAGTTCTATAGGCAATCTGGATCAATTAAAAAGTCTTGGGCTCTATCAAAACTCCCTGCAAAGTCTGCCCGACAGCATTACTAACCTAAGAGCATTAGAACAACTAGATGTTAGTGAGACTCTTCTCTCGGATGTATCAGAATCTGTCAGTCGATTTTTGGATGGTGTTGGTGGTAAGGCGACTTAGAAAGAAATAGAGCACATAATATAAAAAACCCTATTTGAGACAATCGGTCAGTGTTATAACCTACTTAGATGATGTGGTATGTGATGTAAATACTGCAGCTACCCTTATCCGACTCAAGTACCTGTATATATGAGCATAATTTTTTACATATAAAGAAAACAGATAAATATTAAACATCAAAAAAGCTAAATATCTTAGGTTGTTTGGCTTTTTTTGTGCATCATGAACCGTTCCTACTTTATTGAATACTCCGATATACTCAAGGCGGTTCTGGTTTAGAGTGAAATTTCAAAAAACACTTATATTCTATCTAATATCACTCATAACCCTAAAAATTAAGATGTATATACGATCACGCTTTAGACATGCAGATAGTATTATCAAATACTTTTCTTTTTGCAAATTATAAGACCTATTGATTGTAAAGCTGACAGCATTTCTTACCATATTCAGACATATTCAAACCCTGCTGAGCAAAGGATTTCGCGATACCAGCAGAAATTTCGCTACCATTAAAACTTATAACAATCTTAGAAAAGCTAGAATTATTTTTAGCGACTGAACCATCTACTTTCGGTAGTTTGAACTCATAATCTTTCTTAGAGACGATATAGTTTTTTAGTAAATTCTCGAATACCTTGCCACAAAATATAACGTACTCTCTTTCCTGACTGATTATTGTTTCCAGCAATGTTCCGATGTAAGGTTTTAGTGAATCACCTTTGATTAAGGCAGTTTCAAATTTACTTGATCCAAAGGGTATAAGCTCTAGTTGTAACTTATTATCCATGACCTTTTCTAGGTTTAAATATTCATTTTCATCGAATTCAATAACGTTAAATGGCTTTATAAATCTAATTTGTTTAAGATCAAAGGGAGACTTAAGTGACTTATCTGAGTGTTCACCATAATGGGTTTTACCGTAGTACCTATGAAATTTAAAATACTCGTCAAAATTATCAAACTTGAAACTCCCTTTATAGCTATCTGACGGATTATCCTGCTGTTTAGGGTTGAGGTGAACGAGTACAAATTTCGCTTGGGGATCACCGAAGAAATATGCAGGATACTCATTATGATTGACATGCATTCCAGTCTGTTCTGACAGCTTCTTTGCACGAGTAATCTTACGATTTAGATGAAACTCGTCGATATCCTTTCTTATTATATTGATAAGATTTTCCATAAAAACCCTTTTCTTGAGTGAGATAACTGTAGATGAATCAAATAACTGGGATAGTGAAAGTTCAGTATTATTTTTACTTATCAACTCTTAGAATACTTATATAATATCCTAAGAGCTGATTATTAATCAGCTCATCTCGATAATTTATTTAAAAATAAACATATCAAAAAATAAATCGAAAACAAAGAAAATAGAATTAAGCTAAGAAGATAATATAGACAAAATATAACCCTCCTAATGTAAGTGCAGCTATAAACAACCATCTTAAAGCTATGAACATGATGCCTATGATTGAAATACAGATTACAAATGGCAGTAATATTAAAGTTAAAACCTTTCCAAATATATTTTTATTAATCCACTTTTTTCTATAAACATAATTAGATGCCCTTTCAATAATATCGCCAATGACTCCATCACCAGACCCATAGTTATTAATTGTATTATCATTAATATAGTTGCTATTACCTTGTGACCCTCCAGACTGTACTGAGCCTTGAGAAGAAGTAGAAATTGGCGTTCCTACTGCATTGCCCCATTTATCATAAGTATAAATAAGAGTACCATTTTGAATACTTACAGTAGATGGTGTGAACCCTACTAACCTACCTCCTCTGGTAGAAATTGAAACTGGCAGGTCTTGGCCTGTTTCATCATAAAGATAAATACTACCACCTCTTTGCACGGCATTAGCTATCATAGAAGTCCCTTCTATCGATTTTTATCTTTGAATTAAAACAAATATTTTCTTACTATTCATTTTAATATCTTATAGACTAATGTTTATTATAGTAAGATTTTAGAAAAAATACTATTAATAGCCACGCTAAGTTGTTCTTTATATTAATTAGCCAATCTTATGGTTCATAAAGCTAATAGCATTAAACAAACTTACTTTCTTCAACTGCTCAATACTATTGACAGAGGTATTACCAAGGTTAGGGCTTGCTACCACGATAGCCAATGTTTGTGCTCTAGAAATTGCTACGTTAATTCGGTTTTTATCGAATAAGAAGTCAATGCCTCTCAGCGATTCATTAGCATCGCTAGCACACATGCTCAAAAATACGATCGGAGCTTCTTGACCTTGGAACTTATCAACACTACCAATCTTTGCTTGTGCACCCAAAGCTATTTTTAGCTTACTCACCTGATGATTGTATGGGGCGACAAACAGCATATCTTCCCACGTGATTGGTCGAGTAACTGACTCACCACTATTTTTGGTAGCACCAGTATAAAACATACGCCCCAGTAGCGACTTAGCCAGTTGCCTAATCGTTGCTACTTCCTCATCAGAAGCTTGAGTATTACCTTCATGCTCCACGGGAACAAAGGCAAAGCCTGCCTCCAAATTTAAGTGAGACTCTAGCGTTTGGCAGTCATTACCTTGCTTAACTATAGTCTGTGATACTTCAAGGATACGCTTATCATTATTAAGGTGCGATTGTAGTTTACTCTCGTAGATTAGCTGACTGATAACCGTATTCACCTTACTATGCATACGATAGGTCATATCTAAAAATACACCCATATCCGCAGGAATGGTTGGTGTTTCGTGTAGCAGATAATCAAGTATAGACAGTCCGCTTTTAGAGGGATGCGTGCCTTGTGAGGGTTGACCTAGCTGCATTTGATCGCCCATCAATACTAGGTTTCTCGCACTACGACTCATGGCCACTAAGTTTGCTGTTGCGACCTGACCTGCTTCATCAATAAATAGGTAGTCGAGCTGCTCTGTCATGTCCTCACGAGCAAATCCCCATGCAGTCGTACCAATAACACATGCTGGCTGGATTTGGCTGGCTAGTTGGTTATTGCTTGAGATAGTCACGTCATAATCGGCAAGCTCATCGTCCGTTTCCTTGGTGCAGAAAAATGATGCTTCTATATTGTGATGTTTGCAGTGCTTAGCCGTGCTGAGTAATAGATTGTTGATGGCTTTATGACTGTTACTAGAGATACCAATTTTTGCCCCTGACTTAAGCAAATGAGCAATGGCTTGTTTAGCGGTATAAGTTTTACCAGCGCCTGGAGGCCCTTGTATCGGTAGGTAGCTACTATCAAGATCACTAATCGCTGCGATAACTTGCTCTAAGCGAAGATCAGACTCCTTACTGCTGACAATATCACCACCTCTGTGATTTAAGATTCTTGGCTTTACACCCGTTAAAAAATCCATAATGGCAGATTTTTTCTGTCTAAATAGCCCTTGTTCATACTCAGTCACCGTTCTAAACAAAGCATCAGAAATAATACCAGTACTAATATATTCATCGGGAATGAGCGATATCAAACTTGGTGGCTCATCTTTGGCTTTGAGTACGATTAGCCCATTTTCTAAATCACTCTCCTCTACAACCAACCCTATTTTTACGTTTTTACCCTCAGGCGTCTCTAACCCAAGCACATAGAAGTTACTTGAAGCCCCTTTAAACTCTTGCTCTGGATTAAATCTATATTCGTAGCTTAAATTCCTAGCTCTTGGTGACGATTTGAACGGCTCTCTAGCTGTGCGCTCACAAAGGGCTAGACAATCTAAGTCGTTAAAGAGTTTCATCTCATCGGAGCCAAGTCGATCAAACAACCGCCAAAACAGAGGCTTTGACTCTCGGCGATGAAACTCTAACATCCATGCTAGATTCTCAGTGAGTTGTGCTTGTTTAGGATTATCTAGTGACTCTGTTTCAGCTTGGTCTAATAGACGATCACGCAGTGCGGTAACCATGGTTACTTCTTCAGAGGTTTCTGGCTCAATGACTTCGGTTTTACCAAGATAATCAATGTTATGTATTAGCTGTTGTTCCCTTAGCCACATCGCCAGCTCTTGCGTAGAATCGCAATCGTCAATGTTGTAGTCTCGAATGTCATTAAGAGTTTTTGAGGTTTGCCAAGTATCACCTTCCAAACCACGTTGGTTTAACTCACGCCACTGATCATAAACGACGACCGAATCACCACCGTCACCTACTTCAGTATCGCGTTTATTGCGATATAGACGTTCGACATTTTTAATTGAGTACCTGGGAGCACCCAATCGCAAACATCCCTTTACTACCTTGTATAAATCGACAAACACTTCATTTCTTAGCAGTTGATCAACTTCATATTCACAAACACCATAGCGCCCCATCAGTTTACGACAGGCGGTAATCTCATAACTGGCATAGTGGTAAATGTGCATACTTGGATCTTGTTGCCACCGACCATAAACCCAATGGATAAACTCCTGAAAGCATTGCTTTTCTTGTTCACGGTTGTGAGCCCAAAAGTCTTTGAACTGGCGGTTGCCCTGCTCATCAAAGTAGGTATTACCCCACAAGTATTCTAATCCGCCTTCATCAAGCGGAAAACCTTCAATATCAAAGAATACATCCATAGGAGAATGAGGCGGTAATAGTGAGAGTCCTTTTCTCTCAGCTGGCAAATGTTGCAGGATTTCAAACTCTGGCCTATCGCTACCAGTCGAACCATATAGCTTTTGACTTTTTAGCTTACTTTTTATTTGTATAGCCGCTTGCGCTTTTAGCTTAGCAAATACCGTAGGGTGAATACCACTTACCAATAATACAGGCGACTCTGCAAGCTGCTGCATAGTATATATACCTGCCTGATTAAGCTTTTTAATTTGTCCTTTGGTAATACTTGCTACTTGAAACAAATGGTCTTTATCAAGCAAAAGCTGTTCGGCATGATTGCTCCAATTCCCCCAGCTTCCAGAGTCGGCAGGATCTGGACAGTGATCTAAGTGAAATTTGGCATGCTCGTCTAGAAAGATAGCTTTTAAATTTAAGTAGTAATGGTAAAAATCATAAGTCTTTAACACTTCCATCTCACCATTGCCAAGCGCAACTGTAATAGTCTGAGGCAAACAGCCTTGGATGGATTCAAGCATTTGAGCGTAGCAACACAATTGGATAATAAATGTCGGCTTAACTCTGCTGGCAAGCTTTGTGTCCCATACCTCATAATGCCAGTTGCCAAGCTTACTTGGGGTTTCGTCTAAATCATGTATTACCTTAACCAAAAAGTCAGCAAAGCCAGCAAATTGGTCAAGCTTTAATCTTGCTTGCACAATGACTTCGACACCTTCTTTCATTGCTTCTAGAGTTTTGATATATTTTTCGTTATCACTACCCTCAATCTTTACTAGCGTCCTACCCTCAGCTATAAACTTTATCTCAAGCTTATCTTCATGCTCATAGCCCTTTTGTTGCAACAAGCCTATGAATTCATCACTGAGGTCTTTTTCTGGTGTTAGCTCTGGGTATTCTTGATCAAGCCTATCCATCCATGAGGCAAAAGGACTTTCCATATATTTGGTTAGGTCTGATGGTGAGTAATACATTCTTTCTCTTTTATACATCGGACATCCTGCTTTTTTTTCAAAGTTTATTAATGATAAGGCTTAATATGTGGAGTCTTTTTAGATGACCGAAAGCTGATATTTATTTCTCGTTACTTTATCCCGATAAAACATCCAAACCTTGACTACTGTACTAGATTATATCGGTTAATACCTGTCTCATTTCACTCAGCTATATATCAGACCTGTTGCATAGTTCATAAATAGCCTTTGTAGCTGCGTCAGTGGAAATTATGAAATGATATGTTTACAAGAGAGCTATCAAAACAAAAATTTTAGGTGGCGCGACATTAAGTGTCGTGAAGGTAAATTATTTATATTGCATTAATTATAGTTATAAGCGATATTGACGAAGAGTCGATTATTTTTAATAAATTCACTCTTCGTCAATACTATATTTAGACTCTTTTATTTCTGAAAGCTTCTTCTTAAAGTATGTTTAAAATTTTCCTAAAGGGATTTATAAATGTTTATTAAAATTGAAGGCTATGGAGTACAAACTTTTGCGGGCACAGTACCGTTTGCTGCTTATGAATATTTTGAAAGCGAAGGTATTGACTTAGAAGATTACGATAATTCTTTGACAGGTGATCCTGAGGAAAGTTCTTTAAACATACCTAAAGAGTATCACTTCGCTGGGGAATACGGTGCATTAAACAATATTGCTGGTTTATGGGAAGTACAAGGAGCTTTATTAGATGAGGGTAATACATTAATAGTAGAAAGTTCTGATGATGGTGATGACAATTGGGAATGCGACTGTTCATTATCTACACTGGAAAGCCATGGTATTAAGTTATTTGAGGTTGGTGATTCAGAGGATATCATATACGAACTACCTTCACCTACTGCAATCCTTATGGGCACACAAGTGCTCGAAGGACTAGTCTTTGGTGAAGAGTTTGAGTCTAATTCTGACTTTGATCCGAAACAATTGGAAATTTATTATCATAATGGCAGCGATGACTTGATTATCAAATCTATTCAGTATGCTGGACAAGAGCTTCATAATACTTGGCTAGAGGTAGAGGTTGAAAGCAATGAGTATGAATGGATAACTAAATAAATAGAGACTTTATTAAGACCAGTAAGATTGACTCTGAAAAACTAAATGAGTCAATCTTGCTGATTACCATAAATAAATTTACAGTCAGTGTTTCAAGCTATATAGATAACTACTTAGAAAGTGTGCAATGAACCCCTGAAGCTTAAGATTGAGAGATTCATTGCAAGCTGTGATAAAAAGTCAAAAAAAACTATTAATTAACTATTTAAATATTCACTCGGTGTACCATAACTGGAGATATACAGATAACGCACAGCTCGTGTCGCAGCTACATGGAATAAGGCTCGCTCGTTAATATCAGTCAAGCGCTGTTCAACAACGTCTTGTGAGGCTTTCACAGCCTTACTTAAAGGTACTACACCATGATTAATACCAGCCATCATTACGCAGCGGAACTCTAAGCCTTTAATACGATGCATAGTAGCAAGGCGCACACCTTCTTTAGAGCGGTCATCAACTTTCTGACGAGATAAGGTATGTGTGGTTAGGCCGTAGCTTTCTAGTATTTCTTTATAGGTAACGCACAAGCTATTAGTACGGGCCACAATACAGATCTCAGATAAGGATAAACCACTACTTTGCAGATGCTTAATCTGTTTAACAATCCACTGCCCTTCACTGCTTAAGTCATGAAAATTCTGCACAATAGGTGCTTGACCCAAAACTAGCGAACGATAGTCTTTAGTGCCATCTGTTCCACCATTTAAGTCGTCAATCTCAACGTTTTCTAGTAAAGCAGTGGCATAGCGGCGGATAAGCTCTGTAGTGCGATAATTTATTTTTAGCTTGCGACCACGTCCCATAATATTGATGCCACATTGGCTCAGACTAGTTTTACGATGATAAATACGTTGGTGAGCATCACCTACAATAAACATATCATTAGGTTGTTCAGGCACCAGTGCACGCAATAAACTTAAGGCTTCGGCGGCAAAGTCTTGTCCTTCATCCACTACTACAGCATGGTAGCTGCGCTTATCATCACCTTGTTGAAGTAGTTCAAGGGCATGATACACAGCATCCTCGACAGTAACAAAACCACCTCGTGCCAGCTGCTCGCGCATTTCTTCAAATACAGGCCAAATCTGCGCTCGCTGACGCCGATTTAAAGCAACACCACGACCTATTCGGCTAGCAGCAAAGTATTCTTGACGACTACGCACTTGTTGCGACAGTATTACACGCTGCCATTCTTCCTGATAGAAGCTATCTGGAAAACCCAATTCACCGTCTGCCAAAGCCATTGCTTTCGACCAGTATTTTGTATAATGCTTATCACGACCGCCTGGATAAATAATGCTTGACTGGTACCCATTACGTTTTACAAACTGACTTACCCATGCATCAAGGTTAATAACCTCTATCCTTTGTATTTGCTCTGGCGTACAAATTTTGTGGAGATTATCAGCAATATCTAATGCTAAGTTACTAGTGAAAGTGGTAAACAATAAGCGCGCATTTTTTGGCCACTCAGGTTGTGATACTAGCCAGCGGGCACGGTGCATTGCCACTACTGTTTTACCTGTACCAGCGCCACCTAAAACTCGTACTGGACCCTTCCATTCACGCTCAACTAACTGACGCTGTGATGGGTGTAAAAAGACACGCCAGCGCTCTAATGGCGCATTCAGCATGCGTCCTAATTCTTGCTCATCCTCAGGCACGTGAAAACGACGTTGAGTTGCTGGGTGATCTAGGGCTCTCTCAAAGTCTTTTGTATCTACTGGTCCAGTTTGTTTGGAAGCTACATACTCCTGAAGTATTTCGGTAAGTGGCGTGCCAGCTGCTAATAGATATAAAGCTTCAAATGCTTCAATAGGTAGACGAGCTTCAGCATTTTCTAATTCCAACTCACTAACAAATGAATGGACTAAAGCAAGACGCTCTTGGGGCACACCAATACTTAGTAAAGTCTCATCATTCAGCATAAATAATGGTCTAGCTTCTGACTCTTCATGCTGTTTTTCTAACTTGTCTACAATAATAGGTACCGATACCTCTTCTCGCTGCTCAAGCTCATGTTCGACCTCAAACAATTGCAAAGAACCAGTTGTTGGGTGAATCTGACAGCGATGACGCTGTGCCCAAGTATAAGCTTCATCATGTTTATCTACCCATAATAAAATATATACATTGCCTTGCTCCGGACTGAGTACAATACCGCGATAATCCTGATCAATACGTACTGAACGAAAGTTAGTATCACGAGCATTTCGGATCACTTCATAGTTGATGCCTGTTGCGCGAGGATTGCCACGAAACTTACTGACAAAGCTCATCACTGCTTTTTGTTTGCTACGTGGAATAGTGGCAAAAGCTTGAAGGAAACCATCACCTAGTGCCACTTTGGGCTGTAAATTAGACATACCTTATTACTCTCCTAGCACTTTCTTGAGTTGTTCTAGCCAATTTTCAGATTGCAAAGAAATAAACTGCCAATCATTTAACTCAGAGATTTGATCAGTAGGCTCAAGGAATAAAGCAACCTTCTCACTCTGCCAAACTAACTCTGCTGTACCTATGGTAACACCGTCAACATCGACTAAATCTTGACCCACTACTGGCACCGACTGAGTAATCGATTGTAATGCTTCAAGTTGTTCCTCATCTAACTCACTTAATCCTTGCACATCCAGCCATGCACTATCCATTGATGCATGTGCTTCCTCGCTCTGATCGACTTCAGTATCGCCAGCTAATAGCTCTTCAAACAACCCGGCATTAATGCCAGTTTTGGTCGCTATATTTAAGATAGGTGCGTACTGCAAGACGTTATAAGCCTGCCAGATTGTACGCCATTTGTCTTTAAAGTTATCGCTATTCCTACTCTGTGCTAGATCATCATTAATACTCATTAACACATGAATTTCCGGTTTCAACGTTCCTAGAGAAGCACGTTTTTCCTGCTCAACAAAGCTCAGTAATTGCCAAGCACTTTCAGAGCCAATATCGTTGTCACTGGTTACTCTCCAATTCTGAGCTTCAAAAGGAAGTGCTGCTAACACAGCTCCGCGCCAGTCTCCGCCACTGGTGATGGTTTGAGCAACAAAAGATGCTAACTGCGGTTGTATGTTCAACTGGAGAACTGCTACACATAAGGCTGATTGAATTAATTCTTCGCGCGTCTGTTTTGGATTTTTGAGCCATGCGGTAAGCCACTCAAAACCTCCTTGTTCTACTAGCCCGCGCACATCATTATAGCTGTGCCAACCTTGCTTGTTGGCCATCTGTTTCCAGAGGGCTTTAACTTTCTCATCTGCCTGTAAAGCACTTAACAAAATCTGTGGCATACTTACAGCCTTGGTATTACTTTCGGGATCTAAATCATCCCAAGTTAACACCCAAACTTTTCGACCAGAACGTAATAGACTTAGACGCTTACGCAGATCATCAGTTAAGATATCTTTATGATATTCGTAACCATCAGCATAAATAATGAGCTCATTCTCTTTACTACGTTCAGACTCTTTAAGTGGTTTTAATACAAAGTCAGCACGTGTTTCTAAAACTCCTTCACCTTTACCAAATTCGACCTGTGGCTCTAATACCCACATACGGTTTCCAGTATCTACTAAATACCCAGGCTTATTATTAATACGCTCCTTAATCACTTTAAAATGCTTACTAAGCACCTGCACAAATCGTTCTTCTAGAACACTCTCTAAAATATGATTTGTTGGCACTTCGCTAAGACCATCTACAGGCACCAGCTTATCTTTATTTAGTAATATCTTGGTCAGTAGCTTAACCGCAGACTGACGAGAAATATCCTGACGGTGTCGACTGTTACGGTACGCTAAAATACAACTATAACAACCGTCTTTACTAGGATCGCTAACGCACTTGCAGGTGATAAGCTTTTGCAACGCATCATTCAACATACTAAATAAGGCATCTGAATTAATCATTAACTGTTTTAAATAACCAGTACCGCCAGGAATACGATCATATATGACTAAGTATTGCTTATTACCGGTACTACTAGGCTCTTGCATTTCCATAACTTCAAGATGCTGTACAGCTCCGTGAAAGTACTCTTTTAATCCTAAGTTTATCGCCGCTATAAAAGAGCGACGTGATTGCTCCGTTTCTGCCACATCCGCTAAGGGCAGTAAAATACGCACTGCTTCAGATTTAAGCTCGCGGTATAAATACAAACTTTCAAACCAGTCACTCTCGGTTTCCTCATTATCTGATCGTGCCAAACGGCAATCTAAAGCATGAGCAAACTGGCCTTTCTTAAGCTTCTGACGCCTTACCATGCCGCAGTGCTTACAAATTTGAAAACCTTTGCGTGAACTTTTTAAACCTGCAACCGAAAAACTATTTTGCTCACCAAACTGTTCGCCAAAATTGATCTCGCGGAAAGTTGCCGTACGCACAAACTCAAAACCAAAAGGTACTTCTGGATTATCTATACGCATGGCGTTGCGGCAGTTCTTTGCATCGATATCAACCAGCATCTGCCTCTGGAAAAACTTTGGCTCTCGCTGATCGCTATCATCACTAATGCGATCATAACGTGAGTTAGAACGAGCATATACTTGACGCAGTTTAAGTAGATTCTGTTTCTGCTCAACATCAGCCCAATAAGGGTCACCGCAGCGTGGACAAGCACTATGTTTGTCACCAGACACCGTAACATCCTCACTGTAGTGACAGCTTGGACACATACGCCACTCACTGGGTTCAGATAAACGTAAATCTACCTGTTCGATGTTGATTTTATGTTCAGATACATAGAACACATTATTGGGTACCAGCTCATTTAAAGCTGCTTGTGCGGAACGTTGAAACTTCAGTGAGACTTGCTCATAGCTACTTTTAGCCGGAGCTGATCCGGGCGCTGAAACCTCTTTTTTATCGGTCTTACGTACAATCACCGAATTTAGAGTTACACCCTCTTCTGGGAAAGCATAGTTAGGTAATAAACCTTCATCGGTGAAGAAGTTTAGCGTTGGCTGTTTATTAATACTACTAATCAAGGCCAATAACGCTGAGCGCTCACGCTTTAAGTCATCTAGTAACTGATCGCGAGCTGGATCCTCTGGTTGCTTTGATAATGCATCATAATTCTTCTTTAAATCAGCAGCGCGTTTACGATGGCTTTCACGGCTATCCAGTAACTCTTGTAGTCTGTTAACGATACGCCAGCTTAATGGTGTATGACCATTCTGTAATTCAAATAGTAGCGCTTCATCACTATTTTCAGGTGTTTGTAGTCCAATAAATGCCCGTAGGTGATTACGACCTTCCTCATCAAGCTCAGCAAACATTTGCACAAAACGACCAAGTAATTGCTCTTGATGCTCTTCGATAAAATTTAAAATATTATTAGGAAAGCTCTGCTGATTTTTGTTTTCTTTTTGCTGTAAGCTATTTAATACCGTGCCCATTACTGAGGAAATAGCATCTTCACTGACACCAGTTGCTACCCAACGGTCAAAACAATAAGCAATCAATTGGCGCTCTAACACTGCCATAGCATTTAGAAAAATACCTGGTGTGGCCACGTCACCAGCAATCATTTCAAGCGGCTCATTATAAAAGTAGTTATCGTGATTATTACCATTGGCAATAGTCAGAGCTAAGGCATTACCATTGCTACGCCCAGCACGACCAATACGCTGTAGATAATTAGCTTGCGCTGGCGGGACAGAGCACAACAACACCGCAGATAAATCACCAATATCAATACCCATTTCTAGAGTCGGTGTTGCTGACAACAAGTTAACGTCCCAAGCTTTTTTGCCGTGAATGAACGACTCCTCAATAGCCAAACGTTTTTTACCTTCTAAGAGACCTGTATGCTCACTAGTGACCAAACGCTTGGGGGCAGTACTGTAGGCTAATCGCCCTTGATGGCTGCTATTTGCTGGCATGTAACAACCTTGGCAACTACTCTGTAAACAAGGCATTTGCACCCAGTCTGCTTGATGCTGTGAAGCTATGGTCTGACGGCTGGCGCAACTGTTACAGGCAATACTTACTACTGAAGTTACTACCTGCCAGCGCTCTGTGTTTAATAACCATGAACTCTCTCCTTTAGTAGTGCTTTTCTCTACTAACCATTTGTTTTTATATAGCACTTTTACTAAGATAGATACTGCCTGTTCATACTCAGCAGTAGCCAAAATATCATCACCTGTAGCTATGGTTTTATTAAACCAGTTGTTATACCACTGAGAACCGTTGCCTAATAAATTTTGAAAATTGTTACTTACTGGTAATAACGTTAGCGCTGCCGGTGGTCGTGCAGAGAAACCGTAACCTGGCAACCAAGGGATAAGCCCTAATAGATACGTCTTACCACCCTCACGCAAATAACCTTCTAAGACCTCGTCATAAAATACACCGTACTGACGTAAACGGTGTAAAAAACCTAACAAAAATATTTGTACCTGTGAAAACTTTAAACTTCGAAATTGCTCTAACTCTTCTTGCCAATGTTCCAGCAACTCGCGAACACAATTATTTAAAGCAATAGAGTCTGGCTGAATCACTGCTACTGACGAGCGTTCTAGAGTACGACCTATTCGTGAACGCAAACCTAACTCAGTGAGCGCTTCCCAGCGCAGGCGCTGGCTAACTTGCTTTATTAAATCCTTACTTACTTCCGCACCTTTTGAGCTCAATAATTGCTGATATCCAGATTGCCACTCCATATTCGGTGCAATAAAGGTTCCAATAAAACTGGCATCGTCATTGAGTGTACGCTGCCAATACTGTGGCACCTCTTCAATAAAACGCGATAAAGCCATATTGTCCCCTTCATTACGGACAACATGAGCCAGAGCCTGACGTACTGTTTGACTATAGGTACGTGCACCAAAAAACCCGGCACGATGTGCTGCATCTTGCACAGAATCAGAGAAGGCAATTAATTTGTGATCGTCGTTGCAGTGCGAGCCATAAATTTGGCTAATAGCAACACTCGCTAAGCTGGCAGCTCGGGAACCGAGAATCATCATACTGCCGCTAGCCAAACAACGTGGGCAGTCATCGCTGCGAATATTTTTTATTTGTCCTGCACGCTCAACCTGTTTGATTAAATGCGGTCGCCATACTTTCAACGTCGGTATTTCACAATTCTGGCAATGCGTGTGGTGCTGTGGTATTAGTTCACAACATTGAGTACATAAATTAAAAACTTCATTGGCACGATTGCTATCTGCTGGCAGCTCGTCATCATTCGTAATTGGATAGAGCAAAACAGAATCTGGTGATTGCGAGAACCAGCCTGCATAAAAACGCTGCAAGTCTGGATTAATAAACCGCTCACCTTGAGGACACATGGTACCCCAAGCGGCAGAATGACATTCACGGCAATGTAACACAGGTAAATGTAATGGCTGAGTTGAGTCCATTAAGTCATCAGCATGAACCAAGCGCGGTACACGCTCAACACTGGCCAACATACGGCGCAATTCACGTAACCAGAGCTGCACGCGTACTTGTAAAAAAGGTAGGACTTTTTTCTTTGAATCATTAGCCCAAATACGCGCTGTTGAAATAAGTGCGGTTAAGCTATCCAATAAGGCTAACGCATAATCAGCACTCTCAAGATCAAAGTCTTTTTGCCATTGCTCAGCTAATTTACGTACATCTACCAACTGACTCGAGGCACGTAACAAACTTAAAAAAGCGGTATGCTGATGCAAGTACTCACCCAAAGCAACACAAGCAGCTTTATACTCAGGTGAGTCATGGTCAGGATTATCTAAAGCCAAATCGACATCAAACCATAATTTTGCTTGGCGGCGTAAGTAAACTCCTTGCTTTAAGGAACCAGGCAGTAATTCTTGCTCATAAACAATGGGCCAGTCTACCCGCAGCTCAGGGCGCAGCTCAGCAGTAACTGCCGATTTTTCTTGGAACTGCTCTAAATACTCGTCAACAGAAATACGATCTTCAAGAATAATACTGTCTAGCGTGAACTCAGTAGCAAAGACTTGGCTGGCATAGTCAGCCAGCTGCTGGCGTGCACTTTCTCCACCAATGGTAGCCGAGGTTCCTACACAAGCAAGATTGTCTTGCAGGTGTAATTTATCTCGCAGTCGACGAATTAAGCAGGCTAAGTCGGTACCCTGTGCACCATCAAAAGTATGTAACTCATCCACTACCAAATAACGTAATAAGTCTTGAGTGATTAAATTATGCTTCCAAATACCCTGATCTTTTGGACGCATTAGCAGGAAGTCCAACATCTTATAGTTGGTTAATAAGATATCTGGTGGATGGTTACGTAAAGTGGCTTGATTGGTAATTACTTGTTCAGGACTCATTACCCGTGAATCTGATCCACCGTCACCGGTAAACATACCAATGGTAAGTTGAGGTGTCAGACCCGACACCTCTTTGGCAAAACGTCGAGCTTGGTCAGTGGCCAAAGCGTTCATCGGATAAATAATGATCGCCTTAATACCCTGACGTCGTTCTTGCAAACAGTAATCTAGAATCGGATATAGAAAACACTCGGTTTTACCTGAGCCAGTACCTGTCGCTACAAGAGTGGACTGGGAATGCATAGTGGCTAAACGTTCAAAAGATCGCTGCTGATGCATATATGGAGCAAAACCCAACTGCACATGAGTCAAAGGAGATTCTTCAGCGCTAAATGCTGTACGGAACGGTAATTTAACTTCGAGCCATGGTCCTTTAAGTAAGTTATCTGGATGTTCAGGATCATGCAGAAACCGCTCCATCATCCCTATGTCGTCCTGCCCTTGAAAACCAGCAGTGGTCATTGGAAAACTATTGGATAAAAAGTTCTCTAGCTCAGATTTTATTTCACGAGCAATTAACGAAGGAAGCATGGACAGTCCTTTTTACTGGCTTTTAATTAGGTGAATGACGAACACATAGTATTCCTACTAAATATAAAGAATTTTATGGATTATGCATTTAAAACCTACAGCAACAACTCTTCAATAAACCAATAAGGTATTCTTTATATTTATATTCGCTTCTTTATTTCAGTAATAAAATATCTACGCTCTTGTAGGCGAGTCATCACTTTAGTGTAAACAATAAAGTGTAACGATTTACTCCCTCATCCTTGATAAGATATCATCTAAAACTATATCTACCTCTTCTCCATATTTTTTACTTTCCTCGAAAGTAGATTTAGATACTTTGAGTGCTTCCCTAGCCTGTGTGACCTTCTTTACTCGACCTACGCAGTGTAAAGTATCCTTGTATCCTTGCTCTATCCACGATGGGATTTTGCTTGTATCAAAGCCTAGTAAATCTTTAGCACCTCCCATTAGTCCCGTAGCTCTAGCCATGGTTGACTGAGGACGAATTTCAAGAATTGTTACCCCAGGAAAGTCGTTACGGCTCCAAAAAGAACCGTTGCTAAGGTGCGTTACTATTATAAGATTACAACCTGCATCTATCAGGGGTTGTATTGGTGTATTACCTTGTGCTTTTAACCAACCACCTTGACCCCCATCAGTATACTTACTACCTAACACCTCTCTTGCTTTAAAAAGCTTAGGCAGCGCTGCTGATGCCAATAAAGCATTACGCTGCTCATCTTTAGGCAATGACTGTACATGTAAAAACTCAGAATCTGGGGTATCTTTTAATTCAGTTGCTGCCAAAAAACAGCGGCCAATATCTATTGTTGCACCTAAGCTTCTATAAACCGACACATAAAGAGGAAGACCCTTAGAGAGCTCATTCGTATCAAGATATTCGTCCATTAACTCCGCTAAAGGCTTATCTGATAGAATCGCTTCCTCATTTAATCCAAGAGCTAACATCAGAAAGCGGGCGCTAGGTACTAATACAGCTCCTGCAGATACTGCTAGTCTAATATAACTCATTGAATTTAACTGAATAGGAGAGGTTTCAGCCAAAACACTCCAAAGTTTTTCAATCCGCTCAATACCTTCATTAAGTGTTGGTGCGCTGGCTAGTATCCCGCCATTAAGCGCCCCGATACTAGCTCCTGACACCATATCAACTTGCGTACCTAATTCTCGTAAAGCTCGCAGGACGCCAACTTGATAAGCTCCTTTAGCACCGCCACCAGAGAGCACTAAACCTACCTTCATTTGTTCAGACATAGTTATTCTCCGTAAATACTTCATCCACAATTGTCTCAGCTATTCGTGATGCATTTGCTAATACAGGAACATCCCCTAGCCTTTCTGGTAGTTTTTGCGTAATAGTTGTAATTAAAGGCGCTTTATCCGTAGTAAAGCCATTCGCCAAATACTTTAGTGCCTGATGCCAGTCGTCATCCTGATTAGTGTTATGCGGCAATTGCAACCAACCACTATAAAAACTCAATCTAGTACTAGTGCTAATTTCTGCATCTGTTGCTAACTGTGCAGTTGCACGATCTACTGCTTGCTGCATAAAGCTATCTCTCTCTGAGCCTGTATGACTGAGGCAGAAATCACCAAATGCACCCCACCGTAACTCTTCTATAGCTGCGTAGCAACGACCAGCAGGCGAATAATTTACTAAACGCCCAGCCCTCCATTTATTAAAAACTTGGTCAAGATGCAGTATTACTTTTTGATTAAAACCAATTCGCATAACCTCTTCATCTAAACATAGCATGCGATCGTTAAGATCTTGCGCCAACTCATCTAATCTAAGACGAGTATTTTCTGAATACTGTGCAAGGTATGTTACCTGACTAGTTAACTTAGTAACTCGTTCATTGACGCGTGTTATAGCATGATTAGTATGAGCTAAGTCTTGGGTAAGCTCGGTTAGCCATGTCAATGAACATTCAACAGCATTAGTTAAGTTAGTATTAATTTCAGTTTGACGTCTTACATCTTTACCTGTAAAACCATCAAAACAGCGAGCAAAAAATTTATTTCTCTCGATCTGTACCTCTGAGTGATCGCGAGTAACATCAATACTGTTTGCAAAATCTACTATAAATTTTTCTGGTATTGAAGTTAGCGTTTTTAGTAAAACACAATCAGGAGTTATCGGTTGCAAGTTCTGGCTCATTTTACTATCCCTACGCCTAGCAATAGACCACGTACATCTTTCAAGATAGCCTCGCTATCGCCCAATAAATGAGGAATAGGTTTCTCCAACTCTTCTAAACTATTTAGTAGTAGCCTCTGATCTTCTTGACTCTTTTTCCTATCATCCATACTAGCGATTAAATCACCACGAATATGCTCAACCTTTGCTGTTAAAGCAGTAAAAAAGCTATCAGCTTGCTCAGTTAACTGTACTTCAACTGTTGAACCAAGAGTCTTCTCCAACTCACTAAAAGCTATTCTAATTCCATTTTCAACTTGGCTCTTGATAGATTTTATATCAACATAATATACGTCTACGTCGACTGAATAGTCTTCCCACCCCCAATCCTTTGTGCTAAACCAGCTACAAACTTTTCCCCATGCTCCACTTTTTCTACGCGAGCGAGTCTCTTTTTCCTTTCTTTTCTGTGTTGCATCATCTAATACTTCATCGATAGCGAATCCTAGCTGTAAATCTTTTACATCTGGTAAACGGATAATTAAGTCAAAATCACCCATATCTTTTTTAATATTGTCAATTACTTTTTTAGTTTCATCAACATAACCTTGAAACCTCTCACTGAAAGATTGTATTTGTTGCTGGATCTCCTTACGTAAAGTCTCTTCAGTATCTTTACTTGCTGCTTCAATAGATGCTTCAATACGGTTGAGTAGCTCTTCAGCTTCATTTTGGTATTCGAACTTAAGTGGTTTGTCATTAAACTCGAAGTCTTGAGATTCTTCTTCTCTATCTGAAGTATTAGAGAGGCCACCAAAGCCGCGCATAAATTCTGTTAGCGTCGGACTTTCAATACCTTTTTTTTTAGGTTTTCTGCTAAGCTCTTGCTTTTTTTCTTTTTGCTTCGTCCGCTCAATACGCTTACCTTCTTTAAAGTACGTATCAAGAATAGACAGTGTTTCTTTTTGAGCTACTTGCCCTGCGATTTGAATACCTTTTCTTACGTCATTTAGAGCAGAATTAGTATCTTTACTAACCGCCATTTCCTGATTCTGAATAAAGTCTATATTATCTTGCAGCGAGATAATTTTAAGTTGAAGCTCATCAACACTCTTCCTAAAAGCTTGTTTACGAGTACCTAAGAAATTTTTTGCATTCTCTACAATCTCAACCATTTTTGATGCTGTGGAATCAATAGTAAGAATAGCTGCCTTACTGTAAGCTTGACGAATCACATGTTCTAGCGGTTCGTTGAACTGCGACTCTTCCCATAAATAATTAGCTGCAGCAGTAACTGTCTCAATATCATTAATTTGATCTTTCCAGCGGAAGCCACCTATTGCTATTTTAGCAAAGTCAGTGACCCAATCGTGAGTGACGTGACTAGGTAGACGTCCATTTATAGCAAGCTCATTTTTAGCTTGGCTTGCCAAATAACCATATCTTGCTGATACTGGATAAACACGATTAGTAGGAATTAGCCCTTTCATTAAGTTACTCGACACGTATTTACGCACTTCCTCCGAACTATCACTGTTTCTATCTTTTTGATCAAACCTATTAACCAGTGCGTATAAGCGTTCACCACTTACACTTGCAACTTCTTCTAAGTTTTCACGCATTTCATTGTCAGCATCAGACTTTAACTGGGTGTAATCTAGCACAGCCAAAATGGCAGACGCTTTTTTGAGTTGATCACGAAGCATAGGCCGTAGATGACTCTGACCAGCTTCATTAGGACCTGGAGTATCCAATAAAGTTAAACGGCCTTGCATATGACCCATCTGATTTAAATGAATAAACTCAACCTCAATAACAGGCAGACTCTCAATACGGCTATAAGCAGAAAATGGAAAATCGACTTCAAGCTCTGTGCATAACCGAACTAAGTCATTCAAACTTTTAAGAAAGTTAAAAATTGCATCGCTACCTTCGTGGCTTTCCGAAAAAAGCTGTTTATTTCTAACCTGTTCTAGCAGTTCTTGCATATCATCATTTTCGCTAAGCCCCTTTAATAAAACCTTAGGTGCGCTTTTTAATTTTTCACTCAACTCATTGATTAGGGTGTTAACAGGTGCTGTATTCTGAAAAATTAAACGCGGCTCAGTAACTCCTCGAGTATGGCGAATCAATGTGGGTAAAGCAGTCATTGGTCTATTACGATTCGGTAAGACCTCCATACCAACAATAGCATTGATAGTAGTTGACTTGCCCGCCTTCATTGTTCCCACTACAGCTATGACTAATTCAAGGTTATTAAGCTTATAACTTTCATCCTCTAAACGCTTAATAGCTTCTATAATGGATTCAGAATCAAGGGTTTGTGTGTTTTCCTGGTTTGTTTGAACTAGTAGGTTCGGTGTACTTTGAATTTGCTCTAATACTTTAATCTCTTGTTTTAATACACGTTGTGCTTCATCGCGTAACAAATTAATATCCAATTCATACATATTTAGCTCAATCCTCAAATAGTTAAAATTTATAAGCATTTAGTACATACTACTTCTTATATTTATAAGAAATACCACTGCTTAGGAGTTGTAAAATCTATTTTCGACATTTCTTTTTCTAAAAATATTCAGTTGATAAAATAATTATTTTCATAGTTAAGCTTAAAAAAGGAGAGCGGACAATTAGCTTTGTTCTTCTAACAGCTAAGCATCTCGATCTTCGCGCAAATATATCCTCATCTCTTTTCCATCAATAGAGAAATAAGTCAAGATTTGCAAAAGCGTATCCTTAATACTATTTGCAGACATATTCACTTCGGTATAAAAACCAGCAGGCAAAGACTGAGCTACCCGTAGCTTTTTTTGATCTTCTGTAAATAAAGGATTACCTCGTTTGCTAATGAAGCGTTTGTCAGCCACCAGTTCTGAAAACGCTGCAGGACTTTCTTTGTAAAGAGCATGTAAAACTTTTAGGTAGACGGCTTTCCAGGTGGTGATATTGGTATAAGCAATACCTTTTAGAACAAAACCATAGGGACGCTTATAAGTGAAATTATCGTTTAACGAGTAAGCCTTGCTACGATCCAACTCTTTTATCATACGCTGGTTTTTTATCTTATCATCACTGCCATGCTCAATGACTGGCTGTACGCTTTCTATATCGTTTTTAAAATACGTTAGAAGTTGTAGCTCGACAGTAGCAGCAGCCTTACTCAGTTGACTGGTTGCCAAATTATAATCTTGAATAAACTGAGAGCCCTCGATAATTGACTCATTATCACGATGATCGATGCCCAGCCAAATATCATCCGATAGAGATACCAACTGCTCATTTACATCAGCCAGTTGCTCGAGAATATGCTGTATTTTTTTAATGTTCATTACTTCCCTTGTCCTTCAAAAAACGCCCATGCAATTGCATAGTCTTCTTCACGGTTGGGCTTAAAGAAAGGCGCTTCGTAGATGATAGTACGTTCTATTGGGCCAGTAGCTTGTGTGGTGTCGGTGTAGGTTTTACTGACGGTATCGCCGGCTTGTAGATCTTGGATATCGTTCCAGCCTAAAGCAACATCTGTTTCTTGACGCTTAGCCTCATTTTTACCATCATCTATCTCGGTATTTGCATACTCAGTCACACCATAACTTATGCCGTTATCTAAATCGGACTTGCGGGCGGTGCGTGGTAGACCAACATCAACAAGGCCTTTGCTTGGCGTAAAGACAATGCGACCGTTTTGGTCGTACCAGGTGTCGGCTTCGTATTGGCGCATAACGGGGAACTGGACGCGGTAGATGGTCAAGAGTTCGTCGAGGGTGAGGCCGAGGGCTTGGGCAACGAGGACGTCGATTTCTATTAGGGCTTGGCGGCGTACGTAGTCGCTGCGTAGGGCGCAGTTGCGTTGCCAGTTGCCGGTGAGTTGTTGGAAAAATTCTTGAGGGAGAACTTTAGCGCCAGGGTGGTCGCTATCGGCGGCGATACTCCAGCGTTGTTGAATAAAAGCTGTGCGCCAGCAGGATTCCCAAAGCTCACTATAATGGTTTGTGAGACAAGATAATACTAAGACCCTACTTTCAAAGACAGGGTTGGAAACAACCTTTTCTGGTAAAGCATAATCCTCAATACTTTGGTGTAAATTAGTTCGGCCAGAAAGCTTCATCATAAAGTCATAAACTATTGAAAAGCAGACACCAGAAACCGCTATTAACAACTCTTCAGATTTAAAAGCATATGTTCTAACTCCATTAGTATGTGCCACTTTTTTTGGGATTAACGATGATATAAGGCTTTTCTCAGAACCAACACTAATCATTGCTCTTAGAGCTAGGCGGTAATAATCTGTTACTTTTCCAGCTTGTTCTTGACCCTTCTCACTCCAACTTACATATGGAGTTCGTGCTCTATAGTTATCATAACTGCACGCTGGCACATAATTAGTTCTTGGTAAATAACTATCAGAGAGCGTGAGTAAGTCGACTCCATCATAAGCACGGTGAGTCTCACATATAGATCTTGGTGTTTGATGGAGAAGATTTCCAACATAAAAATGAGGACCAGATAGAACCCACTCACTGGCGTCTTTCGGAAAGCAAGTTTCACGCCGAATAGTTTCATCACGTTGCGCGTTAAACTCATTCCAATGCTGTGTTGAAAAATAACTTTCTTGTAAGTCACTTAAGCGTTTAGGTTGAGCAGCAAAATTTGATACTACTTTAATTAATTGTTTGGCATGAATACATGGTAATCGAGCGGCTAGATAATGAGTTCCCACTTCATCATAAAGTTGAGCAAAAAGAGTTAACTCCTTCTCGCCAACATGGATAATACGATCAGAGTGCCCTTCAACATTCCACTCACCACTATCCATTTTTATTCCACTCACTAATCTGCTACCAGCTAATTGGTAACAACCATCAATAGTTCGTGGCACAAACAAGTTAGCTATATTGTCAAACCTTGGAGTATTACGCTTCCTACCAAAAATATTAACGCTAAATTTACTACGATTATAAATTGGAAACAATCCAAACTCATTTTGGAATTGATAGTGTGCACGCAAGCGAGGATAGATAGCTGTCCTTAAATTTCCTGCATTTGGATCATCATAAACACCTTCAGGATGCAAAAATCCGCTAACACCCTGCGCACTGGTATTACTCCACGCTTGGGGTAAAAAGCATTTATACAGATTGGCTTTTTGTCCTTGTAGCAATGGATAATTACTTATGTCGCCAAGAAAGTTTTGCGTACCGGTGCTTTGTTCATACTCTACTAACCATGCGCTTTTTACGGCAGGGTTCTGCTCAAAAATCGCATCACGCAACTGCCCTGCTTTATTAGCACTAAAGTTGCGCAAAATTAATTGTGGTTCAAAGTCCCCTAATACCGCACTGGAGTTCCAACCAACTAATAACCACGGCGGATTCCCAAGCATCAAATCAAAACCACCATCGTGCTTTATATCAGAGCCACTCTTCTTAGGCTTGCCAGCAAACATATCAGCAAATTGCAATGCCCAGTGGAAGAATTTATGCTCTCCTGCTAGCTGCTCTACCAACTCTAAACGCGGGAAGGCTTGTTTTAATAGTTTGGTATCTACTAAGCCGTGCTTGCTAATAAACTTTTTGCCTTCATCAGGGTTTTGCGTACTGGCAAACAGATCGTGCTGCTCACTGGATCGCACACCAATGGTGTCGCCTAACAGCAAGCTTTCTAACTCAAATAACCATTCATCACGACTCGGTAGTTCTTCAGCTTGCTCAATTGGCCAAAACCACAACGCACACCAGTAGTCCATTGCCAGCTTTAAACGACCAAAGGCATTACTGTTACTAAGTCCTTCAGAATATAGTTCTTGGGCCAACACTTGGTCTTTAAAATCCAAGGTAGTTTGGGTGCGTCCAGTACTGGGCATGCCATAAATATCGTAAGGATCTGTGGTTTTTTGACGAATTTTACGCTGATCATCAGTATGGACTTGCCAAAGCTGTTCTACTTTGGCACTGAGCTTTTCTAAGCGACGCTGCTCTTCACCGTCTAGCGGCTTTAAGAACTCCTTACGCCACTCACTTAGTTGCTTGAACTGCTTTGGATACAGGCTTTTAACTTCTTTATCTTTGTAATTGGCCATACCCTCAGCAGGTAGCAGGAAGTGCCAAATCTGCCCGTCGCTGCGTGGCTTACTCATAGGAATAGCTTGCGGAGCGTTTTGTAGCCACTGCTGTGAGTCACTCTTTTTCGCACCCGTCTGACTGGTGTTGTACACCTCACGGCGAGCACCAATTAACGAGTTACCATTATATAACTGCATACCAAACCAAGGAACAAAGCGGTCAGCAGATAAAGCGTTGAGCCACAGTGAGACTTCCGCCAGCTCTACGGCAACAGGGTTCAAGTCAATGCCATAGACATTATTGTCCGCCAAATACATTTTGACTTTTTGCAGCTCACCTAAATAGTCTTGCTGCGGGATGCGCTCATCTTCGGCGCTTTGCATCAGCTCCAGATATTTCTCTGCAAGCTGGTTAATGGCTTCATTCAAGAACGCCGCACTACCCATGGCTGGCTCGCACACCGTGAGCTGTAATAAATGCTCTGCTCGGGCGCGGTCATTGTCTAGTGGCTCCAATTGTTGGGCGTAGAGCTCTTTTAAAGCGTACTTGACCAAGCTTTTGGTTAGTACCTCTGGGGTATAGTAGGATGCGGATTTCTCTCGGTCACGTCCTGCCATACGATAGATAAAAGTCCCTTGAGGATATTTTTTTAGGCTTTTATTTCCGTATACATCGCTATCCTGCTTTTCGTAAACTTTTTCTTTGTCATCGTACTGTTCAATGGCCTCGCCATTCACAAAGTAGCCAGTATCCAGCACACTGTACTTTTCACCCGCTTTTTGCACTTCATAAAGATCTTCGGTGGCAAAGAAACCACGGTAGCTTAGTAAAGCTTCATACACCGCACCCAATTGGTTAATGCCCAGTTGTGCATAAGAAATACGGCCACGGCGGCGCTTGCCTTTGGCTGGGCGGCTTAGGGACATGAGTTGAATCACACGTTGCAATAGGTGGTTAGGAAACGCCACTTTTGCTAATAATGCAGTCTTTTTTGAATCAAATAAGTGAGATTTAAGAGCAGCCATGCTAAAAGCATCACGGCCCGTTTGTTGTGCCGCACCGAAGATATCATTATGCTGTTGATGCTGATCTGGCGTGCCATCGGCGACTAACTTAAAAAGGATATTGAGCGAGTCATTAAAGTAGCTGCCTTGACGCTCTTGCTCATTGGTGAGCGGCATTAATTCCAGCTCACGCAAATGCTCTAGAGAGTAGCCTTTAAGGTAAACATTGCTGGTGGTTGGTGCATAGCCCAGCTCAGGTCGGGCTTCGATATAAAATAAAAACAATAAGCGATACATATAACGCAAACACTGACGCGACAGCTCATCGGGGTCAAGCTTATTTTTACCACTAAAGATGCCTTGACTCTGCTGACGGGCTTTTGCAATCATCTGCTGGGTGGCTTCATTACCTAATAACTCAATACACTCACGTAGAGCGTATTTTAAATCTTCCGATACACCGTAAGCATGTTTGTGGGCGTTTTCATCGAGTGTATCAAGCAGGGTCTGACCTTTAGCATCGAGCAAAGACTCTTTATGCAGTAGGATACTAACGGCTTTGAGAGTTTCCGTTTCGCGGCGGCTGAGCAGCTCTTGCCAGCTAAAACGAATTAAGCGGTTTTGTGCATATTTACTGCGGTCAATCAGCAGCCACTGGTGCGGGCTGGCAAGAATCACCCAACGCGGCGGTAATGTTTGACTAAATACCGTACTAGAGAGTAGCTTTTGCCAATTCTCTCCATTGCCATTACTTGTGGCTTTGCTGCTGTCTAGTTGGTATCCCTCTAAGTTTTCTAGTTGTGCTTGATGAATTGGTAATGCTAAAGGATCGCTGTCAGCATCGTACTCTCCACCTAAAGGTTGAGCTTCGAGAATCCACAATAATGGCTCACCTTGGCTATTTTTTAGCTCACCTAGCAAGGGTAAGTAGCTTTGTGTATGCTCAATATATTGCGCACGCGGCGCATATGGCAACTCTAAAATTGCCAAAAATTTACTCAGTATTTCTTCACGCCCCAAAGCTACTTGTTCTTGCGGTTTGTTATTGCGGCTGTATTCATCCAACAACAATAACGTCTCCCGGGCACTTTGGGCCATACGATTCCAAGGCGTGCGCCAAGCATTACGCTTATCCTGCTCAGTAACGGCTTGTTCCCTAGCATCAGTTTCTTGCTGTTGCCAACTTTCTATCAAGCCTTTTACATCGCTATCACCAGCGAATATTTCCGCCATATAATGCTGGCTGTAAAATTCATTTTCATTACTGATTCCGGTGAGGTTCATAGCGATGCTCCTGTTGATTGATGAGGCATGCCAGTAAAGACAGCAGCAACTTGTAAATAAGGTCTTTCGTCAATGAGTTGGGTATTTTCTAACCATTCAAAATAGTCATCAAAAATGCGATCAATCTCACTTTGACGATTATTGCGCTGGGTTTCATGCTGATTACCGCTGAGCCCATCTAGATCCAGTTCCATTTGATAGACATGCTTCTTCTTAAGGGCATCTAGAGCTTTAATCTGTTGTTCAAGAATGCTATTGCTGCTTTGCTCATAACTAGCACGTTCTACTTCTAACTGTTGCTCAGCATGTCGTATAGCCATAGGTAAGAGCTTAGATAAATTATTGGTATCACTGCTGCGACCAGAGTTAACCAGCTTATTTAAATTAATACGTTGTAAAAATTCAGGCAGAGTACAACTGTTTATAACTTGCTGATCTTGGATATGTACTGCACACCAACTTTGTAGATGCATTTGCCCACGCCGATTAGGAAAACCACCGTGCAGCAAAATCCAGTGTTCATTTTCTTCGAGTTGCTGCGGTACACGAATAACCGGTGCAGTATGCCGACCAAAAGCATTTAGTGAGCGATCATAGAGCCATTGCATCACTGGATGAAGTGGCCAAAAATAATGGATCTTTGGCCATGGGCTATCTTCTTCTCGGCAACGTTTAAGCTCTTCACTCATATGCTGGCGATCAGTGGTTAAAGCGAAGCGATCATCTTCGGGCCAGACTTCTCGCGGTAAAAAGCGACGGCGCTGCTTGAGATCATCCGGCGCGGTAAGGCGCAGCGTATTGCCATCGATATCCACCTGCAACGGCACATTGGCATCTTGTTGTAACCAGTTGACTGCAGCGGTAGCATAGTCAATATCACTATTGAATATTTTAGGATGCTCACCTAACATATCTTCAACACTTAGACTCTCGCTTGTTGAAGTAAAGGCATCAAGTAAATCTACTGGAGCATTGCCACTGCTATCGGCACCACTAAAGAAATCATCCAGCAAATTATCAAAATCATCTTCCGCACTGACGCGTTCAATCAGGGCAGCTGTAATAGCCTCGCCCTCTTCTTTACTGAACTCACTTGGGTCGCCGATGTTTTTACCAGCTTGTGTGTCTTTTTCAATGAGCACTTCAAGAATGCGGTTATCACCTTTGACTTTTTCATTGATGCTATCGGTGAGCAAATAACGAATTAGCGGCTGTTGGTCTTGACCATAGCGATCAATACGTCCGTTACGCTGCTGGAATACCATCAATGACCAAGGGATGTCAAAGTGCACCATACGATGACTTAGGTGATGCAGGTTAATACCTTCAGACGCCACATCTGAACATATCAATAAGCGTGCAGGATGCGTACGCTGGTTGAAGTTATCAACGGTTTGCGCAAGCTCTTTATCACTCATATCACCACGCAAAATCAGTACTTGGTCTTTTTTTAGCTTCAAATCCTTTGGTAGATGCTCAGCTAAAAACTCTAAAGTTGGAATACTTTCAGTAAAAACGACTAAGCGGTCGGTTGCGTCTTTTGGATTCCAAGCAAACTTTTGACCTTCTGTTGATTTATTATCTATTAATCGAACCAACTGCTGGTATTTACTAAAGCTTTTCAGATCAATATTCTCTACAGCTTTGAAAAGCGTATCTAGCTGATTTAAATCACTTTGAATATCCGTTCGTTTATCTTCAGCAGTTTCCTTATTTAGCCTTGATTTTAGACGCTGTGAACGATTACTTACGGTACTCAACAAAGCTGCTGGGCTAGAAAAAAGCGCCTTGGTTAAAGTGGTACGGAATAACTGCCCTCCTCCAGCGCCTTTAAGGGTTTGAAACTCAGTCTCTAGCAAAGTTTGGTAAGCGTGTTCTTCTTGCAAACTGGCTGATGTTGTTAAAGTATTAATATCACGGTCAGGGAAACTATTACTGAGCTGCTCACGAATATCTTCTTTAAAGCGACGAATCACTAAACCTTTATCACGAAAGTCTTCTTTCGCGTAATCTGATGAATTAGCAATAGCCGTTGGATCTAGCATATTTACTAAGCTGGCAAAGCTTTCGGGCTTACCGTCATGTGGCGTGGCCGAGAGCATAATCAAAGTATCAGAACGGGTAGAAAGCAACTTAGCTAAGCGAGCGCGCTGGGAATGGCTGCTACGCTCTGCAACGTTGTGCGCCTCATCAATAATAATGATATCCCAGTAGGCTTGCTCAAGGTAATGACGATAGTCGATATCTTGTTTAAGGGTATCAATGGAAATAATTGAGCGATCAAAATAATGAAATGGGTTGTGATTGGTTGGAATGCGATTACGCACTCGCTGTAAACCTTGTGAATCTAAACGTGTTAAACCAATACTAAAGCGGTTCCAAAACTCTTGTTGAAACTGGGTCAGCATAGACTTTACTACCAATACTAAAATACGCTTCCCTTTACCACGGGCAATCAGCTCACTGACTAATATACCGGCTTCAAGGGTTTTACCTAGACCTACGCTATCAGCAATTAAAATACGTTGACGTGGTTGCTGCAACGCTTGGCGTGCAGGCTCAAACTGGAACGGCATCACATCCAATGCTGCATGCTGACCTAAGTAGATTTTCTCGTCTACAGGTGGCGCCTGGCGAATTAGAGTGGCCAAGTATAAACAGCTGGCACGATAGCTGCTGCTAGTATCATCTACCAATTGTGTATCTTCTGGCGCTAAGATGCGGATATAAGGTTCGATCTTAGTAAGAAAGGTCGCTTCGCGGCCACGAACTAGCTCAGAAAGACCTTCGCAAGTTAGAAGTTCGCCCCCATCAGAGGTGTGATCAATACACTTGATTCGCCATTCAGCATCACGAATCTCTACTCGAACACCAGGTGCATAACGTTGCGACATAACGCCGTTCCTTACTTTTGTTTTTAACTTAATAAATATTTGGGATAATAACTCGCAAGTAGTTCATCAGCGAAGACAGTAGCGACAATCAATTTTTCACATTCTGACTTCAAGCAATATGCGCTCACATTGATGCTATTGGCGAGGAACGAATAGATTAGATATTGCTAAAATAATTGATTGTTATTCATCATTCAAACTCATACCTATACTCTCAATCATCAATACTCGTACGAAATTAATTAAGATTGAACAACCGTAAAACTCAAGGGCTTTGTAATCTTGTTATAAAAAATTGTTGCGCTATAATATCCGCTGGTGATTATAGCGCAATTGATTCACGAGGATAGGCATATTTAATATCACATATATCAAAATTATCAGATAAAAATCGAGTTCATTAATGATACTATGCAACGCACTTAACCTGAATATATAGAAGAGTGACTGGCAAGGCACAGATTTGCGGGAGTGTATGGCAATATCTTTGCTCGTAGTAAGAAGATAGTTCAAAAGGCTCTAGACTAAAAAAACCAAAACAGATATGGTTCGACCTTTACCGTCAGGCTACCCAATCAAAATCTCCCACGTTAGTTTCTACCACACTGACAGCATAGGTAAGCTTTCATTTTTAAGTTCTTTCTTAGCTGAATGTAAGAATTTTGGGGCTTAATGAATGAAGAAGATCAACTATATCCCAACCCATTTAAATGACTATAGCTAAAAACAATAAATAGGATATTCCATTTAATGACTACTTTTGACTCCACCAAAATACTCCTTAGCCAATTACTCAACGATATCAAGCTTGGAAAAGTTCAACTGCCAGACTTTCAGCGTGGCTGGGTATGGGATGATGACCATGTCAGAGACTTATTAGTGAGTATCGCTCGCTCTTTCCCAGTTGGTGCAGTCATGCTGCTCGAGACTGGCGGCGAGGTGAAGTTCCAAACTCGCCCTATCGAGGGCGTCGAAGAGCTAATAGATAAGAGTAAAGAGCCGCAAAAGCTTATCCTTGATGGGCAACAGCGGTTGACTACCCTTACTCAAGCGATAGCATTGACGACGCCAGTACAGACCCGCACCAGTAAAGGCAAAGCCATCCAGCGTCACTATTATTTTGATATTCGTAAGGCTATCGAGTCCGAAGATTATATCGAAGATGCTATCGTCGCTGTAGATGAAAACAAACAAATCAAAAGCAACTTCGGACGTGATATCGATATAGA
>RCMY010000732.1_pt1 | contig 31312 bp, 29 predicted proteins | sample 2041341 | NCBI WGS metagenome assembly RCMY01 (sample SAMN09708234, study PRJNA481090) | Marine sediment metagenome, whole genome shotgun sequencing project. | reverse complement strand
TGTCCCGAGGGGCAGCGAGTAGCGGTTCTGGCGGAATACCACGGTGTTGTCCTTCCTCACGCGGCGGCGCTCCCTCCCGGCATGGACGGACGCCGCCGCGACCCTTGCGAGGTGCGGTCGCTCGAGCTCGAAGAGCGCCGTGGGGGCGACCTTGGTGGTGCCGTTCGGCTTGGCATCGCCCGTGCGGCCAAGCCAGGCGGCGAACTCCTCGTTCAAGGCCTCGTCGCTGCCGGGGTAGGTCCTGTGGGCCAGGAAGCTGCGCTTCACGAACCTCACCGCGTTCTCCACCTTGCCCTTGGTCTCGGGGTCGGCCCCGTGGCACACGGACACGGAGAAGCCGACGTCTTGACGCAGCGCCTCCATCTCCCTGGTCATGATCACGTCGCCGGCGTTCTCGGCCACGCACAGCACCGCGTCCTAGTCGAACACGTACTCCTCGGTGCGCCCACCGAAGAAGGCGAACGCAGACCGCATGTCGCGCACGAGGTCGCTGCTTCCGTGGGGCCTCGACTGCATGTGGCCCCACCTCATGCGCGAACGGGAGAGCATGAGTGTGGAGAACCTCACCTGCACCCTGCCTCCCGTGGCAGTCGTCATCCATGCGCAGCCGAAGTCGACCTGCGTCTGATGCCCGAACGGGAGCTCGGGCACCGCCTCGTACGCTCTTCCCGCCTGCGACCTGGGTATGCCGTTCTCCTCCCTGAGCTCCACGACGTGCCTGCGCACCGTCCGCTCGCTGGCAGGAGCCTCGCCATAGCGCTCGACGATCCAGTCGAGCACCTGCGCGGCGGTCATGTCCGGCCACTCGCGCAGCCATTGGACGATCACGTCGTCGTATGTCTCGAGGGCCCTGGCGGCCGGACGGCCGACCCGTTCGTGTCTCTCGTACTCCTCCAGCGTCATGTCCCAGTACTTGTCGACCGTGCGCCAGCAGACCCCCGTCCTGGCAACGACGGCGTTCCTGCTGAACCCTCTTCTGCGCAGGTCCTGGACTGGTTGATACACCCCGATCTCCCTCGTCCGCTCTCCAATGGTCGGGTCCGGCATGGACCTGACCATTGTGATTTTCCGACATGCGGGGGTTGTGACAAACATGGCCATGGATTCTGACATTCCATGGCCATCAGTTGTGACATTTTATTGTCCGCTTACAGTCGTCGGGCATCCCCAGGTAGCCGCTACCCAGCCAGTGGACAAGCCTAGTCGGATTCATCGGGGATGGGAAGGCTTCTATAGCCGTCCCCGTCATCCATCCAGAGGAGCCATGACCTCTCGGTGCGGCCTGCGAAGCGAGGGAGCCTCTCCTTGGCGAGCGCGTTGGCGTCCCTGCTGATTGAGGCATACCAGACGAGGGCTTTGCCCGCGCTGCCGAGCGCACGCATCAGCCTTTCCCGGTCGGCGAAGAGACCTTGGCATTCGCATCTGTAGGGAATTCCGCATCTGGCATCCCCGAAGACGGTCGCACCGCTCTCGTCGTAGTACCTTGTGCCGTCGGTGCGGATGACACCACAGGCCTCTCTCAGCCATCTCGTGGGACCCGACCACCAGTAGTCGCCGACGTCTGTCAGACTTGTGACGCATCCCAAGGAGAGGGGGCTGGCGTGTAGATGGACGTCGCCAGCGCCCTCGAAAGGCAACCGGCTACTCGCCTCTTCCATCCAGGGCGAGGCGAGCAGCTCGACGGGTGAGACGCCTGTCGAGCTGGCGACGCCAGCCTCCAGGTCTGACGCCGACCTGCAGCCGTCCAGGCAAACAGAGCTCGCCCCTTCCAGCCTTGCGAGCTCGCCCGCGTCCACAGACCCACTGTATATCCAGGCCCTGGAGGACCTCCCGTTCGGGGCCCAGTCGCATGCGTACAGCTTGAGGGGGATCGTGGGTCCCTCCGTAAGCAGTCCTTCGGTCGGTTCCCAGCCGAGCAGCGCCTCCGCCGCCTCGGCAGGGGTGGCCTCGGCCCAGGTCCTCAGCTCGTCCTCCGAGCAGGGGTCGCTTCCGTTCGAGCAGGAGAAGGGCGAGGAAAACGTAGGCACGACGTTCGCACAAGACGCCTGGCGCTCGCGTGCGGTGGCTTCGAGCAGGGGGCTGTCGAAGTCGAGGAGAAGCCCATAGTCCTTGACGAGACTACACGAGTCGCGGTGGCAGGAATCGCTGCCAGCCCAAGACGTCTCGGCAACCGGCATCCGATCGGCCAGGTACCCACATATCTCGTTTCTGGCGCACCACACGTACTTCTCGGCGACGGTCATCACCGTACTACGCTCCCCATGGTCGGCCGGGTGAAACGAGCCTGTGATCCTCCTGTCCAGGCCGCCCGCCCGATAACCGGACTCCATGATCGGGCCTTCGAAGACATCCGGGTCATACCCGTGGTCGAGCAGATACTGGTATGCTGCCGCTATGGCCCAGGCCTCGAACCGAGGCGGCTCGACTCCTACGGCTGCCGCGGATTGGGCGATCACTCCGTCCAGGCATCGTCCCTGCCGCTTTGCCCTTGTGCCGTAAAGGGGGATGTCGAACGCGTGCTCGAGCTCGTCCACCAGCACGTACCTGGCGAGGTCGTAGTCTATCGGTCCGAAGCCCTCCATCCTGGTTACCCCGCAGGCGTCGGGGAAGATGGGCAGGGGATTGGCGGCGGGCTCGACGCGATACGGCGGGCGGCATGACAAGACGGCCTCGTCGTTCACGAGGCCGTCCGCGCGGCAGCGCTCGACGAGGATGCGACCATAGTACCGGATCGCGGCGTCCCTGTTTCCTGGCCCGTCGGGCTCCGCGAAGACAGTGGCTGCCACGGACCTTGCGATTGCGGCCTCTGCTTCCCTCGGGATGGTCCCTTGGCAGACGACCTCTTCGGCCATGGCGAACATGTCCTCGCGGACCTGCGGGTCGTCGCAGGTCGCGAAGTGTTCGAAGAGCGTGGCGAACTCCGTCGGGTTGCCGATGCCCCATTTTGTCAGCTCTCCACGGCAGTAGCTCCTCTTTGGACCATTCACGGTCGAGAGGAGCCAGGCGAAGAGGAGCGGCATCTGGTCGTGGGCTTCCTCGGCGTGGAGCGATGGCATGTGTCTCACCTGTTCTCGCAGGTCTTGCGTCGCGAAGCGGTAGTCGGGGTCGAAGTTCGTCGGCATCGACCATACGGCATCGCGTGCGATGGGACTTGCGAAGGACCGGAGGAACTCGTCAAGAAGGCTTGGCCCCAGGGGGTGTCCTTGGCTGTCGGCGACGCGTGCGACCACTCCGTTGACGACGTCACCCAGGTGGTCGCCTCCTTGTCTCATCTCGCCCAGCGCCCAGCCCGTGAACCTTGCGGTCGTGTCCGGGGCGGCGTTTGCGAGGGCATAGAGCGAGAGCATGTGGGCTCTCCTCTCGCCGACGGCTTGGGCGAGGTCGGGGCATTCCTGTGGGAGCGTTCCGTCCTTCTCGACGAGCAGGATCGCGTACATCTCGGCCATGTCGGGGTGGCTTGAGACGATGGGCGCCGGGACGTGGTCCTCGTCTATGAGCCGTATGGCCATGAAGTAGTCCCACAGATGTCTGCTTCCTGGCGAGTAGAAGGTCTCCGGGGCCGCTAGCGGCCGCTCGGCGGGGGTCTCTCGGGTGCAGAGGATGCCATAGTCCTCGAAGAGCTCGACCATCTCATCCCTGAGCGTCCCGTCCACGCCGGCGTCCGTCAGGGCGCCCATGAGGTCCTCGTAGGCGAGGGGCTTCTCCGTGCGGAGGAGTGTGGTCGCGAGGGCATCGAGCGACCTTCTTACCGACTGTGCATGGCGGGGGATGCGGGTGCGAACGCGTGCCGAGAACTCCTCCTCGAGCCTGCCTATCTCGGCTTCGATGAGGCCCGTCAGCGTGACGGAGACCCGTTCGCTCCTCTTCAGCGTACGGCCCTCGTAGGCGGTGCAGAACAGGCGTAGCTCCATGGGCGTGCGCAGCATCCACTTGTAGGCCTGTCCGTCAAGATGGATGCGGTAGTACGCGACGTAGCGGTCGAACAGCTCGGATACGGGCACGTCGCCCGTTGGGTCCAGGACGTGCCGGCAGGAGAGGAGTCCCCCGCCTTCCTTCCCAAAGCCCACGCCCGCCGGTCGCGAGGAGTAGCAGAACCTGATGCGCGGGTAGTCGTGCGAGATCGCGTCGGCCTGCCGCATCATCCTCGCCCAGAGGGCCGAGGGAGGCCTCTCGTCGAGGCCGTCCACCATGACGGCGACCTTGGCCCTGATGTGGAGGTCTCCCCCTCTCCTGTCCCACAGCGCGGCCGACGAGGAGAGGGCCTGGAGCAGGGTCGCCTCGTCCCAGTCGCCACCGAGCCCGAGGCGGGCCGCGATGACGTCGCGCCAGCTCCCTTCGGGTGCCACGTCGGCGGCCCTTATCAGCAGGGGGATGTGCTCTCTCTCGGCGAGGAACTCCTGGGCCTTCATGGCAAGCCCGCAGGTCTTCCCGGTGCCCTGATTGCCGAGCACTATGCAGTGGCTCGAGCCGAGAGCCCGTTCGACATCGTCCTCTATCTCCCATGCGGTCGGGAGCTCGCGGAGACGCTCGAGGGCATCCGTGATCTCTTGGCTGTGGGTGGCGAGTCCGGGTTGGCTTCTGCAGTCCCCCAGTGTGTCCTCCAACCGCACTATGGCGGAGTAGTCCGTGTCGGTGCGATCGATCCTGACACTGTTCCGGGGCTCAGACGTGACGAGGTCCCGTAGCCTCCGCAGTCCGTTGTGGCTCTCCTCGATGGCACCCATGCAGGACCGCGCGTCGTCTCCCAGCCCGTCTGGCAGGTGCCCGCCCATCGCGAGCAGGGAGCGCACGCCACCGGTGATCTCGTCGTAGACCGCAAGGCAAGAGTCGATGGCTTGCAGGAGGGCCTCTCTGGATGACCGCGTTCCGTAGAATCCGTCGAGGAAGTCAGAGAGCCCGCCTGCGCCAGCGAGCTCGGGAACGTAGCGGTCCTTGATGTCGGCCAGGGCCTTGTCCAGCGATGCTTTGAATGTGACGGGGTTTACGAGGGACCGATCGAACCAAAAGCGTCGGCGGCCTTCGTTTGCTGGGGCCTGGAGCAGGCTGGACAGTTTCTCCTCGTCCCATAGGTCGAGATGAAGCCCCGGGTACTCGGAAGTCGCCTTTGCCTTGAGGTCGTCCCAGCGCTCGTCCTCTCCTTTGCTGCTCCTGCCGCCGGTCACTCCCATCTTTGATGTCAGGTTGCGGGGGACGCACACGATGTAGCGGCTCATCATCGGCCTTTTGCCCATGGCCGTGTCGAGTGACTCCCGGATGTTGGACAACCGGTGACCATCTATCTTGTCAGGGAACCATTTCGCCTGGATGCCGATGCAGTCGCTACTATCAGGATTGCGCCAGTACGCCTCTATGCCGCCATCTCCGCCCTCTCCCCTGATGTCGCGGTAGGTCCAGCTGTCGTCGATTGCCTCCTGGGCCAGTCCCCACGTCTCGAAGAGCTGGCAGCATAGCTCCTCGAAGGCCTCCCGGTTGCCCATACCCTGGTCGTTGAACCGATCGAATATGCTCATGACGAGTTGCCCCAGCCTCTCCTGGCGAGATGCCGGCCGTCTCGTCGCAGGTTGCATAGCGTCTTGGTTTGGGCTTTTCTGCCGTGCCCTTGCCTCGAAGCCCCGACCGTCACATTCTACCTTTGGATGACGACCCACCGAAAGACTGTTGGGCCGGCGGAGGCTGGCGAGTGCGCTCGCGAGGACGCGGCCGTACTGGGATTCATCAGAGTCGGTCTCTCTCAACGCTGATTACACCACAGCAAGCATGTCGTCACGGGGCCATGGCACTGCCATGGCCGGAATCGTTGGGGACACGCATGCGATGCGGGCGTCAGAGCCTCGGGACGACTGGTCCCGCCACGCCGTTTCAAGCCGGCGGAGCTCAGAAGAACTTCGGGTCGACTGGCTCAGGTGGGGTTGTGGCGTCCCTCTTCTCGTCCGCGTCACTTGCCGTTGCTGTTGCAGGGACGTCTACCGGTGCGGAACCAGATGTGGGTATCTTTCCTGCCGTCTTTGGCGTCCACACCTGGGGCGCCTCGAGCTCGATGGTGCCTGCCTCGGCGCAGCGATGCTCGCGAAGCTTCGCGTCATGCTCCTCGTTCCCCATGCCCTGAAGGACGAAGACGAAGTGGATCCCCTCGCTTCTCGCCACCGCGACGTGCGCCCCGAGGCTGGGGATGGGCGGGCACGACCCTATTGAATCTGAATCTCCCCCAGTTTCGTTGACACTTTGAGTTCCGTTCAGCACCATGTGTGCATGCGGAAAGAAAGCGAGGAGGCATGGGACAAGCGTCACCCAGGTATACCGCGGAGTCTAGGAAGAAGACCGTGGACCCGTACGACCCGAAGGGAACCACCTACGCGGCGGTCGCGAGGGATCTGGGGATCGACCCTGGCACCCTGTCCGGTTGGGTGAAAGCGGCGTGTGGCACCGAAGGGGAGGCCGAGGACACGGACCCCTTCCAGGTCGCCGAGGAGAACCGCAGGCCGAGGCGCGAGGCCAGGAGACTTTCGGAAGAGAACGAGATACTTCTGAAAGCCAGCGCCTTCCTCGCGGGCAAGCAGCTGCGAGGAAGGCCAAGTTCGCATCCGTCTCGTCTCATCTTGGCTCGTACGGCATGTCGGCCATGTGCCGGGCGCTCGGCGTGACGAGGCAGGGCTACTATCAATGGGCCCCCGGGCCCACGGGCGTGCATGACCTGCGTGACCTCGAGCCTGCCAGACTCGTTGGTGACGAGCATGAGGCCGGCATGGGCACATGCGGTGCACCCAAGATCTTCATGAGACTCAAGGCGGCGGGTGTGTCCACGTCCCGCAAGCGGGTCATGCGCATGATGCGCGAGCATGGATGGCGTGGGGTCACCAGGGCCTGTGCCAGGCGCTCCTCCGGCGAGAAGCGTGCCTCCAAGGCAGACTCCCACGATGATCCGGCCGGACGCGACCTCGCCTCCGACGGCCCCGACAGGGCCTGGTTCGCGGACGCCACCTACGTGCGTACCCACCAGGGGTGGCCGTGCCTGGCCGTCGTCATGGATGTGTGGTCGAGGATGGCCGTGGGCTGGTCCATGGGGCCGAGGGCCACCGCCGGGCTCGCGGATGATGCGCCCAGGATGGCCATCGCCAGAAGGAGGCCCGCCGGAGGCTGCATACATCATAGCGACCACGGCGCACAGCATGTCAGCCTGCTTCTGGGGAAGACCATGCGCGACGACGGCATCCGCCCGTCCATGGGGTCCATGCCCCCGCCCTGGGACGACGCGACCACCGAGTCCCTCATGGGCGTCATAAGGTCGGAGTGCGTGCATGCGCGGACGTTCGAGAGCCGCGGGCGGGCAACGCTCGCCCTCTTCGAATACATGGAGCGCTTCCACGACAGGCTGAGGATCCACTCCGCCTTGGGCTGGCTCAGCCCAGCCGAGTTCGAAGCCGCCAACGAACCGAGGGACCGCTCGTCGGCGGCATAAGACCTGTCAACGAAAACGGGGCAGATTCAGTAGGCGGGGTTGGTGGCGGCCAGCCCGAGGAGTCCCAGGACGGACTCGCCCCAGAGGAACGCCTCCGGTCCCGCGAGCGCGACGACCTCGGCGTAGGGGTCCTCCTCGGTGGGGGAGTACCACTCGACGCGGTAGAGGCCTTGCCCGAGTCTCGTCAGCTTGCCCATCCTCGCGAACTGCACAAGATCGTTGTTGGAGATGCCCAGGGCGCGCGCCTCGGAGGATGTGATCATGCCGCGGGTGTCGGCCGTCGCCTCGTATATGTCATCAAGCTTCGTCATGCCAATAGCATGACGGATACGTGTTTGTTTTGACGTACGGCCGGCTTGTGTTTGGTTTTGCTTGCCAGTGTTTTTGTCATCATCGCAGAGGCTTGTCGCGGGAATCGTTCTCGACATTGCGCCTGGGTGACCCTGCGGGAGGCCTGCTGCCTCTTGGGCGAGTACGTGCGGTTCCTGTTGGAGCCATGGGTCTCGACGATGTCCCTGTCAACGAGTCGCCTCATTCCATCGCGAACGGTTCGGTCCGGGATTCCAAGCGGCTTGCTGATGACAGCGGTCCTTGAATTGCCATGGTTCCTGAGGTAACCGCAGATCAGCTGGTCGGTCCCTCCTGGCCCAGCCCATGCTGCGGCCCCCCTTCCCGCATCGCCGTTTTTCTTTTCGTCTGGAAGGCCGAAACGCTCTCTCAGGGATTGATTGCTCATCGATTCGCTCGCGACACGGGTAGTAAGGTCAATCACAGCAATGCTGGCGTCGATCATGGATAGAGCGTTCTCCTACGCTTCCGATATCGTCATGACAAGCCTGTTGCCCCATACGATGGCCTCGTCCACGGTTGGGAGGACCGGCAGATCCTCCTTGGCGTGATCGTAGATCTCGCCCCAGTCTCTACCTTTGACGATGGTGGGAGGCCAGACCTGCTTCCTTCTCGAGGCGAACAGGCGCACGCAAGCCTCTTTCGTCCTCGGCATGTCGATGTCGTCGTGCGCGGCTATGAGCTGCAGGTCGACCAGATCGTGCGCGCGGGCGCTGTCCTCTCCGGTGAGGCCATGGAGCTTCTGGGCTATCTGGTGGTGCAGCGACATGATCGCGACAGGTCTCGGGGCGGGGAATCCGAGCTGCGTGAACAGGTCGACCATGTCCTCGGAGATGCTGCGGTCGGGCTCATCGGTGTCGCCGATCTCGTCATGACCGATCTCCAACGGCACCGTTACCCATGACTTGCCGTTGTAGGCGAGCTTGATGTCGAAGGGCTGCATGACGTAGTCCTCCGGCACGCCCGTGGGATGCGCGGGTTCGCGCTCCGCGATGGTGCCGGTAAACCCGTTCCAGCCGGACTCGAGCGATGCGGCAAGCTCGTCGATGAAGATCTCGAGGTCCTCATCCCTGGCGGCATCGAGGTCGGTGGTGAAGCGTGTGTTCGCATACCCATAGCGTAGCCTGAGAGCGCTTCCACCCTTGACGACCCCACAGGGCAGGAGTTGGCCGACGATGACGTTTGCCATGGACGTTCGCGCCTGCTGGGCTTCCCGTCCTCGTCCGTGGAGCCTCTCCAACGCAAGGTCGAGGTTGCGCCTGCTGTTGGGGATCTTCGTCATCGGCCTGCCTCCTCGCTCAGGGCGGCATGCTGCGTACGGGTGACGAGGCCTTCCCGCCTCGCCCTGTCCGCAGCGTCACGCAGGCGCTCGGGCATCATCATGCCCTTGCAGGACCGGATGGCATCGAAGACGCTCTGGGAGGCGATGCCCTCGTAGCGGACCGTCTTCTCGTCTGTGTCACGGTGCACGACGACGATGTGGTCGGGCAGCGTCTTGCGGATGCGCTTCGGTGTGGCGACGTATAGGAGCTTCGGGTTGGTCGGTGCCAGGTCGTGCATCGCGATGACGGATTCGCCGAAGAGATAGGCCTCGGGTCCTACGAGTGCCACCGCCTCCGCATAGGAGTCATATGGCGTGGGCACGTAGCGTGCCAGGCGGTACAGTCCACGTCCGACATGAATGAGACGTCCGCGTTTCGCCAGCTTGACCAGTTCGATCGCAGGGACACCCATCTTCTGAGCGGTGGCGGAGGAGACGAGCCCGTAGTCATCTGCCGCCACTTCGTATATGTCATCATAGTAGGACATGGCAAGAGTATACCATTTGCGGTATAGAATTGACATAACGTCACATCCACCGGAACACGGCGCGCAACAGCTAGCCACGCGAAGAGTGAATCTGACTCACGACCCAGGCTCATGACACCCGATGCCCCCCTGGCACTCCGTCCTGCCGAACAACATGCGATGCTCCCCGGACGACACTGCGCGATCGCCCGCCGTCCGTCCCGTCACCTTGCCATCCTGAACCGCACGACCTCGCCGGTCTTCTCGGGTCTCCTGCCCATGACCTCGCCTATGGTCTCGGCCGCCGCCCGCTTGGCCGCGGGGTCGGCGCTCGCGTAGACGTTGAGCGTCATCGCGGCGTTGGTGTGGCCCAGGATGCTCGAGACGGTCTTCACGTCGACGCCCTCGGCGATGGCGGCCGTGGCGAAGGTGTGCCTGAGGTCGTGGAAGGTGGGGACCCGCCCCTGCGTGCCCACGAGCCCGAGGCATGCCGCGATCGTCTTCCATTGCCGCCATATCTCGTGGGGATGCAGGAACGAGCCGTCGATCCCACCGAACACGTAGAGCTGGCCGAGGCCGCCGGACAGTCGCACTCCTGCCTCGACGCAGCCCTCGAGCATGGTCCGCCTCCGGACGTCGAGCAGGTTTATCAGGTCTGTCGGCAGGGGGATGTCGCGCATGCTCCCTGCCGTCTTCGGCGGCTTCACGTAGAAGCGTCCGTGGTCGCGTGCGATGGCCTGCCGTACCCAGAGGGTGCGTGCCGCGAGGTCGACGTCGCACCATCGGAGCCCGCAGATCTCGCCCTCGCGCATCCCGGTCATGAGGGCCATCCTCACGGCCATGTTCGTGGTCGTGGGCGCGCCCTGGTCCAGGAACGCCATGAGCCTGCGGCGCTGCGTGTCGTCGAGGGCGTTGGGGGAGTAGGCGGGCAGCTTCGGCGGCCTCACCGCGGCGGCCGGGTTGCGCTCCAGCCTCTCGAGCATGACCGCCTGGTTGAGGGCGCTCTTGAGCAGGGTGTGCGCCTTCCTCACCGTGGCGGGCTTGAGACCGCGTGCGTTGAGGGCGTTCTCCCATCGCTGGATGTCGTCCGGCCTGAGGTCGAGCAGCATGATGTCGCCCATGCCCTCCCGGATGTGCTCGGTGATGGAGCGGTATGCCGTCACGGTGGAGCGCTCGATCGCGTGCGACCCCTCCAGCGAGTCCACGTACTCGTCCATGAAGGAGCCGACGCTCTGGTCACGTCTCCTGGTGCGGTCGAGCTCCCTGGTGGCCTTCGCCTCGAGCTCGTCCCGGACCTCGAGCAGCTCGCGCCTCGCCGCGGCCTTGCCTCGTGCCTCGAGGGTCACGGAGGTCTGCTTCCAGTCCCCGTTGCCGTCCTTGTACTTGAGGATGCCCCGGAAGGGAGGTTTGGTTCCTCTTATGCAAAAGCTGGAGTAGTGCATGTCCGCCTCGATTCCGCACCAAATGCCTTGGTGCGCGCGCACCAAACCCGTTGGCGACGTTGTCATTTCGAGGCTAAATCTAACAGGTTTGGCCGGCTATCCGTGTCCTTCTTGGCGCATATGACCAGGTAGACTGCATAGTCTTGAAAAGGCCCCCGCTGACACGGAAGAGGTCGCAAGTTCAAATCTTGCAACGCCCACCACAAATACGCAGGTCAGACGGGTAAAATCGTTTGACCTGTTTTCTTATCTGGTCACTCGTGACACATCGGTGACATATCGGTGACACACGAACGCGCGGCCGATGCCCGACTTGTCGCGCAGCCGCTGGTAGGGGCGTCGCGCCTTCGTCCTCCCGAACGCTCCACAAGCGCGATCACATGACATGCCCTCATGCCATGACACGTCCCCCGCCACCCCCATAACCCACTCTCGCGGCGCGGCGGGCGCTCGGCTCTGCTCGACCCTCGCGGCGATAGCCTAGCCACAGCCTTGACGAGTTTTTCCACGTGCTCGGCGGGTGTGGTAGCGCATGCGAGCATCGAATTCGCTGCGTCGTTTATCGGCACCATCGTGACGACCGGCCTGATTCCCAACTAATCACCCGCCAGGACAAGCTCTCCGATCGTGAGGGTCATCACGTTGCCTGACCTGATGGCGTCCGCGCCGCGTGCGTACGTCTCGGCTTCGCTCGTTGTTCTCCTCTTTGCGCAGCCCGACGGCAAGCTGTGGTAACTCCTAATAGTCAAAGATTATTCTTATTTTAGGAGTGCTCTATGGCAGCTCAACTGCTTCGCGACAGGAGCCGCTACCTCGATGAGGCGCTGCTGTTCCGCGATACCGACCTGATCAAAGTGGTCACCGGCATCCGCAGGTGTGGAAAATCGCACCTTCTTTTTCTCATCCGACGAAGAATCGAGGCCGAGGGCGTCACGGGACGCGCATTCGTCAGCGCGAACCTCGAGAGCAAAATCTGCCCCATCGAAACGGAAGACGAACTCAACGCCTACTTCCGAGACAGACTTTCCACCGAAGGCCGCACCTACATCTTCATTGACGAGCCCCAGCGGATCAAAGGCTGGCAGAACGCGGTAAACACCATGCGCGTCGACTTTGACTGTGATATCTATCTCACGGGCTCGAATGCCTACTTGCTGTCGAGCGAGCTTTCCACATACCTTTCTGGGCGCTATGTCGAAGTGAAGATGTTGCCGCTGGCATTCTCCGAGTACCTCGACTTCTGCGGGGTCTCCTTCGCTTCGGGCAGTTCGGTCGCCACTGTCCCCGGGGGGCGGCCCCATCTTGTTCGATGACGTCTTCATGCGCTACCTGACTTACGGCGGCATGCCGGCCATCGCCGCGCTGGATACCGCGCAGGTCGTGCATTCCGCATACATGTCGAGCGTCTACGAAGCCGTCGCTGTCCGCGATGTCGTCAACCGCGAGCGGGAAAAGGGCAAGAGTACGGTCACAGACCCTGCTCTGCTGCGGAGCATCGCCGCCTTACTAGCCGATGGCATTGGCAACGAGTGCTCGGCCGGCAGCGTGGCGAACACGCTTACATCCTCCGGGGTGAAAACGACCAACAAGACGGTCTCGTCGTACATGACCGCGTTGAACGATGCCTTCCTCTTCTACCGAGCCACGCGATACGACCTTCACGACAAAGCCATGCTCAAGACCAACCCGAAGGAATACGTCGTCGACCTTGGACTTCGATCGTACTTGTGCGGCTATCGCGCAAGCGACACGGGCAGGCTTTTCGAAAATGCGGTCTACCTTCAGCTGCTGTTTGAAGGCTACCGGGTGCACGTCGGCAAACTCTACGGCAAAGAAGTCGACTTCGTCGCGATCAAAGACAACGAGCGACTCTATATTCAGGCAACCGACAACATGATGGCAGAATCGACGCGTGAGCGCGAGGTCGCGCCTCTCCGATCAATACGAGATGCCTTCCCCAGAATGATTGTCGTGCGCGAAGGATCGTACGGCACCGATATCGACGGCATAAGAATCGTCGGCGCGCGGGATTTCTTTCTGGGGGAGGCATAGGAATGAGAGATCGTGCTCCTGTAGGTGCCGCGAAAGCACAGGGTGGTTCTTGTTCCCAATGCCGACCAGGCTCTTTCCTGACGAGCGAGATCATGCGAGAGGAGAGCACCATGGCGAGCACGTCGAGGCGAAGAACGGCGGGATGGGCGGCATAGTGGGGCTCAAGCTTGACTCTAAGCACAACGTCTCCGGGGCGATGTGACCTAAATATCATAGAAACCCGAGGGACTGAGGAGTGGAGAGGTTGTTCTAGATTGGACACCTAATTATGAGCGAAAGGTGCCAAACATGACCCAACTGAGAAAGCGCTACAACAGATTCTGTGGCCACGCGTATACGTCTCCGACTGGGCGTGTCATGCTTTTCTCGATCTCAAGGGGTGTCCCCCGACTGACAACGTGGCAGGTCGTTCAAGGAGCAGGGCGTCTTGCCCGAACGGAGTAGAATACCGAATGAAAGTGGCGCAAAATACCGAACGTGCAGGGTGGTGGAGCTAAGCTCCGACGACACGCTCGCCTCGTATCTTGCCCTGCTCGACTGCCTTTATCTACGAAGAGCTTCCGGTCTGGGAATCACCCCTGCGGTCGAAAGCCTACGTCTACGTGATGCATGCGAGAGCCCCATGCACCCGTACCCAGGGCCGAGACCTCGAGGCCGTCGCCCAGCGTCCTGTTCTCCATCGTTCTCACCATTCCCGGGTGATCCCTACAGGCTCCGCCCGAGCTCGTATGCCAGCTTCGGGTAGTCGCTCGTCTCTATCTGCTCGCGTGTGGCGCATCCCAGCGCGTTGATCCGGCCGGCGTCCTCCCACCGCATGAAGCGCAGCAGGTTCCCGTACCAGGAGCGTAGGGGCTCGACGACCCATTCCTCGCCGCTTGCCTGCGTGGTCATGAGAACGGCCCTCTTGCCGCCCTGCAGGGAGAAGACCGTGGGCTGCCAGCGGTCGATGACGGCCTTGGTCTGCGCGGAGAGGCTCCAGTAGTAGACGGGGCTCACGATGACGATGAGGTCAGCCTCCAGCATGTGCGCGTTGAGCCTTTCCATGTAGTCCTGGAAGACGCACGGGTTCTCGCCGTAGCCGCAATGCCCGCATCCCGTGCATGGGTGCACCTTCGCGCGCCCCGCGTCGAAGCGGTAGACCTCATGGCCCGCGTCGCCTGCGCCCCGGGCGAACTCGCCGGCCATCAGGGCCGACGTGCCGTCCCTGTGCGCGCTTCCCGTAATCAAGGTGATTCTCATCGTTGCCTCCTAATACCGCACCGAGCACTCGCCGCGCTCGTTGTACATGTCCCAGTACTGCTCCGCTATCGCATCGGGGCTGTAGCGCTCGTCTTGCGGGTCGACGACGCCGGAGACGAGGATGGTGCCGACGAAGATGCCGCGGTCGCGATAGCGGGCGTTCAGGCAGACGGCGGCTCCGTTCATAGCCGCCTTGTCGATGCAGAGTGCCGTCAGGGGTGGGATGGGCGCCCAGGTCGCGGCGAAACCGCCGCCGGTGAAGATGACGCAGCCCCTCTTCTCCGCGAAGTCGTCGGTGGCCACGGCCTGTGCCGCGACGACGGCGCTCGCGACGTCCACCTGGTAGTGCTCCATCAGGTAGTCGTTGGTGATCTCATCCGGGTCGGGCGCGGTGATGCCGGTGTTGTAGACGAGGGCGTCGGACGCGCCGCCCTCCGCCTCGATCTCGGCGATTGCTGCCTGCAGGGTCTCCGGCTTTGCGCAGTCGGCGACCTTGTAGCTCGCCTCGATGCCTGCCTCGGCGAGGTCGGCTGCATAGCCCTTCAGCTTGTCCTCGCTGCGGGCTACGAGCACGACCTCGAAGCCCTCCTTGCCGAACCTGCGGGCGACGCCGCCGCTGATGCCCTTGCCTACTCCGATGATGACGATCCTCTTGCTGTTCATGTCATTGGTCCCTTTCATGCGTATCGTGAGATTGGCTATTTGGATTTGCGACGATGCCCGTGCGTGGCGTGAGAGACGGCCGGCCGACCACGCCTAGCTGAGGTCCTCGCCGCTGGAGGCTATGACCTTCCTGTACCAGTGGAAGCTGTCCTTGCGGATGCGGTCGAAGGAGCCGTTGCCCTCGTCGTCTGCGTCGACGTAGACCATGCCGTAGCGCTTTCCCATCTCGCCCGTGGAGTAGGAGACGAGGTCGATGAAGCCCCAGGGCGTGTACCCCATGAGGTCGACTCCGTCCTCGACGGCCGCCTCCATTGCCTTTATGTGCGAACGTAGGTAGTCGATGCGGTAGGGGTCGTGGACGGTGCCGTTCTCCTCGAGCGTGTCGAAGGCGCCGAGGCCGTTCTCCACGACCATGAGTGGGATGCCGTAGCGTCCGTAGAGTTCGTTGAGGCTGTAGCGCAGGCCGTCCGGGTCGATCTGCCAGCCCCAGTCGGTCATTTCGAGGTAGGGGTTCCTGGCCCCGCCGAGCAGGTTGCCCGTCGTGTTCTCGACCGTGGGGTCGACGGTCACGCAGTTGGTCATGTAGTAGCTGAGTCCGTAGAAGTCGACCGTGCCCGCCTTGAGGTCGGCCAGGTCTTGGTCGGTGACCTGGAGCTCGACGCCGCTCTCGCGCCAGAGCGCCTTGGCGAAGTAGGGGTAGGCGCCCCGTACGTGCACGTCGCCGCAGTAGTTGTCGATGAAGTTGACTTTCCTCTGCGTGGCGAGCATGTCCTTGGGGTTGGGGGTGAGCGGGTACTACTCGAGGTAGCCGACCATGCAGCCCACGCGGTTCTCGGGGTCGATCTCATGTGCGAGGCTAACGGCGCGGGCGCTCGCGACGAGTTGGTGGTGGAGCGCCTGGTAGCGCTCCTGCTCGGTGAGCACCTGGCGCAGGGCGTCGGTCGTCTCCGAATTAAGGATGCCGAGTGCGCGAGCTCTCTCCGTCTGCCGGCGAGCTGTCTGGCCTGGTGTCGGTCGGACTCGGGGAGTACCTCTCGGTGCGGGAGCTGGCAGGTGCCATATCTTTGTTTCAGGACGAGTATCCCAAGGTGCGCTTTGCGCTGCGGAGCGGCTCGAACGCCGACTTCCTGGAGGGTATGACAGGAGGCACGATTGACGTGGCGCTGCTTCTGGAACCATTTGATGACGAAGCGCTCGATCGCCTCCCGATGGGGCCGTTGAGCGCTGGGGTGCCCTCGTCCCGATGGGGATGCCGATGCCGAGCCAGGACGTCATCAGGCCGGGGGACCTCGCGGCGCGCAGGGTCGTGACCGTACAAAGTGACGCGGCCATACAGAGGGAGTTCATGGAGTGGTCGGGGGAACATACGCAGCAGATGGACTGGTACGCTCACTACAATGGCATCTACAACGCGGCGATTTTCGCGCGCGAGCGTTGCAGCGCCGTCGTCTGCCTGGAGCATGACTGCTCCTTCGAGGGGATGCGGTTTCTTCCCTTCGATCCGCCTCTTGAGCATGGGACTGCGTTGGCGTGGCGTTCCGACCGCCTCCAGCCTGAGCCGGTGAGGACCTTCATTAGGTTTATGAGGGCGCATGGCGCATCGCGCCAGCAGTAGCCTCGCCCTCATTTCTTGAGCGAAAACTCCAATGGAATGGGCGTCGCCTCCGGGCCTTGGTGCCAGGCGGTTGCATGCGGAGAAGCACGAGGAGATAAAACCGCACGTGAAATGGGTAGACCATAATCTTCCGGCTGGCGTTGCCGCCCCATGGCGGGCATAGGCCAGCGGAGAGCATGGCGTCTGCCAAGGGTTGGTAACATCCCCCTTCAGTCGGCACTTCCTTAAGAATGTTTTACGTCTGCTCGGGACTGGTTTGTTCTGCTGTTCTCGGGCTTCTCGCATGCGTCGCACGAGTCATGGACGTTACCTCTCGGGCAACGTTTCGGGTGTTATTGGTTGTCTCGTCCAAGGGGGCTCATAAGGTACCATGGAGACAAGGCGATCGCGCATGGTGCGACGGCCGAGACAACCAGCGAGCACGGAAGGTCGAACATGGCGAGGATCGCGATGAGCACGCCCCTGGTGGAGATGGACGGCGACGAGATGACCCGCGTCATCTGGCAGCTGATCAAGGACCAACTCATCTGTCCCTTCGTTGACCTCAAGGGCGAGTACTACGACCTGGGGCTCCTACGGACGACGCGGTGATGGCGGAGGCCTCACAGGCCACGCTTCGCCTTGGCGTTGCCGTGAAGTGCGCCACCATCACGCCCAACGCCGCACGCGTGGAGGAGTACGGCCTCAAGCAGATGTGGAAGAACCCCAACAGCACCATCCGCGCCATTCTCGACGGCACCGTGTTCCGCGCGCCCATCACGGTCGCGGGCATCGAGCCCTGCGTGCGCAACTGGAAGAAGCCCATCACCATCGCTCGACATGCCTACGGCGACGTCTACCGCAACGCAGCGATTGCGGCTGGTCGTGGTGACGGACCCCCCGGCGTCCATGTGATCGGAGAGGTGGCCTCCCCATGATGACGCGCCCCATGATTGGCCGTCACATAACACACGCATCGATTTCTACGTCGACTTCGCGAAGTGGCTCCGCTCCATTCACGTGGCGCCCGACGGCAAGATCGAGGTCACAATTCGAGGCGGGGGCGCTCTATTGCGTGCTTCCTCCCCTTCTCATACTTCAGGATGATTTCAACTGAGAACGTCGGTCCTATTATTGTCACATAGCCAAATCTCGTCGCATCTGTTGCAAGACGTCATCTGGGGGACATCGTGATCACTTCTCGTTCCTGCTCCGTGTTCGGACGTACCGTGGCGCTCGCATTGTCAGCCCTTGTCTGTCTCGCCGCTTTCTCGGCGCCGACCATCGCCTTGGCCACCGGGCAGGAGATTGACCAGAGCACGTTCGATGCGCTCGGTCTCAGCACCTCGTCGGACGCCGGATCCGCACTTGCCGCGCCCTATTCCACCACCAGCGAGACCACGCTGCTCAAGGGCAGCGAGGTCTATGTCGCGACCAATGGTCCGAGTACCAACCGCTACTCGGTCAGGAAAAGTCTCGATAGAATCGATGACGACCCTGACACCGAGGCCTCCCTCCTCGCCGACAAGACGGGCTTGCTCTTTGGCGCCTACTCCTTCTATGGGGTCAGCGGGGACAAGGACAACTACCTCGGCTATACCACTGGCAGCTACATGAGCAGCAACACGACGAACGTCATGTCGAACCAAGGAAACGGCTTCTCGGGCATCTATGCCACGAGCACCTCCTATAGAGATGGCCAGGGCCAAACCGACTCCGTGGCAGAGCTGCGCGCCTATGGGAACGGTTTTTCCAGCTCGGTCAACGGCAAGGTCTATAAGGGCCTCATCCTCATCAAGCTCTTCTCGCTCGACTCTCAGGGAACGCGCACGCAGACCGCAGAGCTTAGCCCCTCGGTCAACGACTCTTTGCTCTATTCTGGCTCGGGTGGGGTCTACTCGTACTTCACGAGGCGCTACGTCCAAGAGCTCGATGCGATGTTTGAGATCAAGGCCGTCGACGTCGATGGTGACGGCGTCGACGAGATACTCGCCTACTGCGGTGCCTACGAAGACATGGATGGCGAACGCATGGCCATCGTCGACATGTTCAAGCAGGAGGCGGACGGCTCCTATTCGAAAACCTCGACCGAGATCGACGCAGGCCCCGCGTCTTCCTACCAAAAAGGCACCAGCTGGACGCAGCGCATCGAATATCACCCCGTGCTTACGATCGCGGGCGGAAACATCGACCGCTCGGGTGGTGACGAGGTCGCAATCACGGTCTCTGCTCCCACGAACAACCTCGACGTAAAGGATGCCGCGCGTTGTTCCGTCTACACCTGGGACTCGAGTGCCGACCAGCTCGCGCTCGTCGCCGATGATGCCCTCAGGGAAATCTCCCTCGCCAAGCCCGACGGGAGCGGGCGAGCGATGGTCTCGGCGAACTGCTCCTTCGGAACCTTTTCCGACGGCACCACGGGCGAGGGCGTTACCGCTCTCATCATCGCTGGCTACGAGACCAACAACACGACCTCCTACCAGAATACGGGCACCTACTGGAACGCGGGGGTGCGGTATGTCTACCTCGACTCCACCACGGGCAATTACGTGTTGAGCGACTACCAGACGCGCCCCCTCGGAGACGATGGCAGGCGCATCGCAGACTCCTATTCCACCGAAAGCGGACACTATAGGCCCGTGCACGCGCCTCTTGCGCTCGCTTGCGCCAACCTGCAGGGACTCAAGAACAAGACCGATGACGTCCTGTTCGATGGCGACGTTTACACGTTCCAGCTCAACGGCGGTCTCAACAAGCTGGTGGGGAGCATGAGCCTCTACACGGGCCAGAGAAACCAGAGGGGCAACGAAAAGGACAAGGAGCAGGTCTGGATAGGCGACGTCGCGGTTGGATGCCTGGGCGACGACTCCACCTGGCGCGAGACCTTCCTGGGCGTGGTCGGCGTTCACCGTGACGACGAGGTAAACGGCGATGACGACTACTACTGGATGGACCTTTCCCACTTCACCTTGGCAAATGGCAACTACGACGAGGTCCGCACATCACAAGAGGGGGTCATCTGCGAGTCGAACAGGCGAAACGACACCCATGGTACCTTCGTGAGCCTCTGCCTGCCCGACGTTGACGGCGATTCCATCCGCGCCCGCTATGTGTCGCAGCAGACGCTCTACACCAATCCCGTCGTCTATGCGGTGCTTGAGGACGCCCCGTGCTACAGCGACCTGCAGAGCGCCTACAACTACATCGTCCTCGGGGGGACGGGCTTTGGCACGTCCAGCTCCGTGGAGACGGAGACGTCGAAGTCGCTCAAGCTCGAGGCGGGGGCCTATGTCTCCGTCGGCTTCCAGGCGTTCAGCTCTGTCGAGCTCGAGGCCGAAGTCGCGGCTTCGAGTAGCTATGAGTATGGCAAGAGCAATGAGGTGACGTTCGCGAACGACTTCGACAGCCATGCGGGCGAGGGCGACAAGGTCGTGGTCTACACCGTGCCCATGGTCTACTACTACTATCAGGTCTACGATCCCACGACGGGGGAGTGGCAGGACATGATACTCCCCGCCATCCTGAATCCCGAGATCGCGACTATGAACGTCTCCGAGTATGACAAGGTCGCCTCCGCCACCGAAGGTCTTGACCCCGTGGAGGGCAACGTCTTGTTCAACACGTCAGGTGACCCGGCTACCTATGTGAACGAGCCTAAATGCGACAAGACTCTCTACTACCACTCCGACAGCCTCACGACGACCAATTCGAAGGGCGCGACCGAGACCGAGAACATAGAGGTCACCTCTAGCGACTCGACGAGCTCTGAGTATGGCCTCAGCATCAACGGTAAGGTCGGTGCCGGCGGAGGCCTTCTCGGAAACGAGGTCATCGCCGGTGTCATCGGCGGGGCAGAAGCAGGGTTCCACTCGACCACCACGACGACGAACGGCGCTTCGTTCTCCGGCTCGGTCGACAACCTCCCCGAGGCGGCGGCAGGGTACGGGTTCACCTGGAACCTCGAGGTGGGAAGCAAGGTCCTGAGCTATGGCAATGGAGGCAAGGGCATCCCGGCCTATGTGGTGGGATATCGCGTCACCGATGTGAGGGAACCTGCCGTCGAGATGGTGAACGGACTTCAGGCGAGGAGCGTGTCGTCGAACAAGGCGACTCTCGCCTGGCATAAGGCATCTGGGGATGACGTGAAGTACGTACTGAGCTTCGTCACCACCGTGAATGGGAAGACCGTCGTCAACGACTTCACCAAGAATGGCAAGCAGGTGGTGCTCGACCATGGCATCACGAGCTTCGAGGTGAGCGCCGACACGGTCGACCAGGGATCTCTCAATCCCAATTCCTCCTACGAGTTCTGCATTCGAGGGGTGAGGCAAGGAACGACTGTCGAGGAGGGTCTTACCAGCAAATCCGTGAAGCTCACCACGCTTCCCGAGGGGACGACGCTCTCGGTCACGCAGAATCCCGAGAGCCAGACCGTGTTGGAGGGGGACGGCGCTTCCTTCTCAGCCCAGGGCGTCTACATCACTTCAGACGGCGTGAGCCATCCCGTCACCTATCGTTGGTATAAGAGGGCGCCGGGAGAGGAGACGTGGTCCGAGGTGAGCGGGGGTACCGAGGCAACCCTCACGATTGACGACGTGAGCAAGGACCTCTGTGGGACGAAGTATCGTTGCCTCATCATGTACCAGGGACATTCGCTCGCTTCCGATGAGGCGACGCTCACGGTGGAGATTCCTGTCGCCACGTATGACGCCTCCAAGCGCAAGGTGGGCAAGCTCATTGCGGCTGCGGGATTGTTGAGAAAGGCGTTTGGTGACGTCGTCGTTTCGGACGCCGTCATTCCCGTCAACCCTGGTTCCGATGAGCCGGGAGGGGAGAGCGCGGGAACGGATACGCCTGCCAGCGGGTCCGCGGATGTCCTTCCGCATATCGACGCATCCGCAGACACGACTCCAGCCACGGGCGATGAGCTGCCTAACATGTCGGCAGTGGTCTCAGCTGTCATCTTGGCCCTTGTCCTCATCTGGGTGGGTCTGATCAGGAAGAGAGAAGAATAGGGCGCATCCATCGGCCGCGGGTCTTATCCCGTCGTCCTGGACTCGCGTTCAAGCGGGAGTGAACTGCTGACACGTGCGATGTGACTTGTGAGGGCTGCCATGCTCGGGAGCATGGCAGCCCTACATGGGATTCGCACCGGTTTCAATGGATGCCACCAGGCGGTTCTTTGTGTGTTCGAGTTTCGTGGCGACGCCGCGAAAGATCTTGAGCGACAGCTCGTCTGCTAGGGCGAGCGGGTCGAAGTCGGCTCCCTGCCAGACGAAGGATAGACCGAGGGTGCCGAGCTTCTGGTCGACCTCCATTGCGAACTCGAGGGTTTGCCCGCTGGCGAGCTCGGGGAGAATCGTCTGCACGCCCCTCTCATCAAAGACGAGCTGTGCGCGGTGGATGGCGCTCGAGGAGAGGTCGAAGCTTCGACCGAACTCCTCCACCTCGCCGAGCACCTGCACGAAGTCAGAGTTCTCGGACGTGGCCACCGTGGAGTAGACCTTGAGGTGACGCACGAACGCACGGGTGCGTTCGCGCTTGGGATGATCGAAGACCCGCTCGGGTGTACCGTCCTCGTAAATCTCGCCCTGGTCCATGTAGAGCACGCGGCTCGAGACCCCACGTACGAAGCGCATCTCGTGCGTGATGACGAGCATGGTGTAGCCCTGCTTGGCCAGGCGCCCCATGACGAGCGGGACCTCGTCGACCTTGGCTGGATTGAGCGCCGAGGTGGGCTCGTCGAAGAGGACGACCTCGGGATGCATGGCCAGCGCGCGTGCGATGGCGACGCGCTGTCTCTGTCCGCCCGAGAGCTCGTCGGGGTAGTTGAGCGCGCGTCCCGCGAGGCCCATCTGGGCAAGTAGGCGCTTGGCGTCGACGTAGGCATCTTGGCGGCTGATGCCCATGAGCTCAACGGGCGCGAGCATGACGCTCTCGATCACCGTGAGGTGGCCGAAGAGGTTGAAGCCCTGGAAGACCACGCCCACGTGCTGGCGGATGGCTGGGAGGTCGCAACCGGGACTGGTGATGTCGGTGCCCAGCAGGACGACGTGGCCAGACGTAGGTGTCTCCAACCCGTCCATGCAGCGCAGGAGCGTTGACTTGCCCGTGCCCGAGGGCCCGATGACGGAGACGACCTCGCCTGGCATGATGGTCGTGCTCGCGTCGGAGAGGAGCGTGACCTCGGGATAGACCTTCCTGAGGTGATCGACTCGGATGGCGGGACCGTCCCAGGCGGGGGCAGCCGACAGCCCTGCACTCGTGGATGCGAGCGCCTGCTGGGCGGTAGCCAGGTCGACATCCTTGGGTTCGCATGGGCGGTTCTCGGCCAGAGCCTTGCCTTCCACCAGCTTGATGATCGCGACGAGCGCGCTGATGAGGGCGAGGTAGATGAGGGCGGTGGCGAGGAGGGGGAAGAAGGCGTCGAACGTGCGGGCGCGAATGAGGTCGGAGACCTTCGTGAGGTCCACGACCGCGACGTAGCCCACGACCGCCGTGCCCTTGACCAGCGAGACGAAATCGCCGCGGTACACGGGGAGGATGTTTTTGGCGGCCAGTGGGGCGACTACCTTCCAGAAGGCGGCCCGCGGCGAGAACCTGAGCGCGAGGGCTGCCTCTCCCTGGCCGGAATCGATCGCGTCGATGCCGGAACGCATCGTCGTGGAGCAGATCACGGCAAAGTCCAGGCCGAAGGTGACGATGGAGACAACGATGCCGCTGACTCCCGAGTTGGCGAAGACGACGTAGTAGAAGACCATGAGCAGCACCACGATGGGGATGCCGCCCTCGATGGCGCAAAGTGCGTTCGCGAGCCTCCGCACCCAGCGCCGTCGGGATCCGCGCTGCACGCAGATGCCAAATCCCAGTACCGTGCCAAGTGCGCACGATGCTACCGAGATGAGCACCGTCACTCCGAGGCCCCTCAGCATGAGCTGCCAACGATCTCCTTGAACGAAGTTCTTGTAGAGAGAGCTCTGCATGGTGGTGAGCCAGGAACCTTGCGAGTTCCCCCCGCGCCGTGCTGCTCGTGGTGGCGAGGTCTGCTGCACGCACGACGAGCGTCTCGGCCCCTGAGAACTCGGGGACGAACGAGGAGTACTTCGTAACCGAGACCTCTATCGACGTGCCCAGCTCCTTGGCAACCATGTAGAGCAGCTCGACCTCAAAACCCTCGTACTCCCCGGAGTCCCCCAGGTAGTCCATGGGAGGATAGCCGCCCTCGATGGTGAAGCGGATTGTGCCGTTGGGCGTGTCGTAGCCGGTGTACTGGGACATGCCGATGACCATGCGGGTCTCGTCGCCCGAGGTTCACTTCTTGTACAGGGCGTCGATCGTGCCGTCTGCCCTCAGGCTCTCAACTACATCGCGGATCTTGACAATGAGGGGATTGCTCTTCGCCAGGCTGAAGTCGTAGTCGTACGTGGCGATGGTCTCGGGGAAGATTGCGAAGTCGGGGTTCTGGGCGACGAGCAGCTGGGCGACCGGCAGGTCGACGCTCGCGGCGGCGATGCTGCCCCCACGCAGGTCGAGGATGCGGCTCGAGAGGTCGTTGTAGTAGATCGGGTGGATGTCGCTGATCTTCTCGGCATCGAGTTGGTAGGTGGTGGAGCCCACGATGTAGCCGATGGTGGCGCCATCGAAGTCGCTCAGAGTGGCGAAGGACCTGCCGAGGGAGGTGGCTGCCTGGGCCTCCCGAGTGGGAGCTGCGGGCATCACGATGCAGGCTGCAAACAGGGAGCAGGCCACGAGAAGCAAGCGGTGCAGACGTCCTTCCCGGCTGGAAGACACGAGCCCCTCCTCCCCGGATTACGATCACGTTCCATGGGCCCCGCAGGCCTTTCCTGACTGTACCAGCGCTTTCGAGAACGGCCCTTTGTTCCTCCGAGGCAACGCCGCGAGCTTCGGCGAGAGGGGCGGAGCCGCCGAGGACTGGCTTCGTCTGGAGCACGGCTCAGCCGTCCCGCGGCGCATTCATTAAGAATGTCGAAAGGTGCCGCGCCGCGGGCGAGCGGCCCCTCGGGCAGGCAGCCAAGGAACATACTATCTAACAGGAATTACAGGCGTTTGCTCGGCATGTCCCGTGGCGGTGGCGGCAGTTCGCTCACACTTATAAAACTAATTAGCGGACATGGTCCGGGCAGGGTCGCAAGATGCCTTCGCGGCTCCGACGAGGAGGGGCACATGGGGAAGCAGTTACCGAGATGATCGTGGCACGCGCCCGTTCTTGAAGTGGTGCTCGCGTTGACCGTGGGTCTCTGCCTCCTGCTGGTCTCGGCCAATGTGGCACATGCCACGGAGCCCGCAGCCACTACCGAGCCTGCGGCAACCACCGAGTCTGCTGCGCTTCTCCCACAGGGCATCCCCGCCTACTATGACGTGTGGGTGGGCGGCACCCAGGTGACGAGCGACAACATGGGAGACGTCCTCGCTGGGGCTGCCAACGCCGCCAACACCGGCAAGGTGACCGACGATCCCACAACCGCCACGCTCGTCCTGGGAGACGGCACCACGCCTGTCTCCATAGCGGGCGAGGCCAACGTCCATCATGGCGCTGCTATCGAGAGCGCGGGCGACATCACCTTCGATGTCGAGAGTACGACCACCATCACGGGCGCCTCCTGCGACACCGGATCGGTTGCCGGCACCTACGTGAAGGGCGACCTCACTCACATTGCCGAGGAAGAGCTTGCGGAAACGGCGGGTGCCGGGAAGGACGTCTCCGACGCAGGGAACTTCTCGGCCGGCATCTACGTCTCGGGCGACTACTACCTGGGCATTGAAGGTACTACTAAGTACATGAACAGCACGGCAGACGCGACGGGCGGCAACGGGGCGCTCTGATCGGCGGGCGTGTTGGTGGACGGTACCGTCACCTTCTACTTCGAGGGCACCCTCATCGCCCATGGTGCCGACAATCCCGGAGGCACCTCGGTGGGCTTCCGCGCGAAGGGTGTCAGGCTCACCGGTTATCCAGTCGAGGCTCATGCCTACGGCGGTGCGGCCTCCATCTCGGCGGGCATATACCTCAGCGATCCTGACGTCGTGGGCTCCACGGTGGTCTCGGTCGAACACTTCTCGGATTTCGTCGCACAGGGCGGGAGCGCCACGCGCGAGAGCTACGGCATCCGCTGCGCCGACGCAACCGACCTGGTCTTGCTTCCTGCGCAGGCGGGCAGGGTCGTGGCCGAGGAGAGATGAGACACCGCACAAGCCGATGCTCAGGGTGGCGTGAGGGCGAGGAAGTCCGGGGGGCCGCCCCGCCGGACGGCGGGACGGCCCTGAGGGAGAGGGAGGGCCTGGTTTTCTTCGCCTTCGCCATCGCGAATGGCGCCTCCGCCTCAACGTCGCAATTCGCGAGAATCTCAACGTCGGCGTACTCGACGGATTTGGACACGATGCAGACCACAACGTCCTCGTGGTCGACCTCCTTGATGTCGGCTCGGGAGAACGTGAGCAGCGGATGGCCTGCCCTGACCTTGTCTCCGTCGGCGACGAGGTAGGCGAAGCCCTTGCCGCTCATGTCGACCGTATCTGTGCCCACGTGGACCAGGACCTCCATGCCATCGTCGGACGTCAAGACGGTGGTGTGCTTGGTTGGGGTCACGGCCGTGATGGTGCCGGACGCGGGCGAGTAGACGACCAGGGGCTCGGGGGTGACGCTGACGGCCTCTGGAGCCAGCGCGAAAGCCTTCTTGAACTTATCGAACAGACCCATGTTGTGTGCTCCTTAGTCGAGGTCGGCGCCGATGGAGGCGATGATCTTCTTGTAGGCGTAGAACGAGTCCTTGCGAATGCGCTGGAAGGAGCCCGTCCCGTCGTCGTGCTTGTCGACTTTGATGAAGCCGTAGCGCTTGCACATCTCGCCCGTGCCAGCGGAGACCAGGTCGGTCGGTCCCCACAAGGTGTAGAGATGCCATGAGGGAGCTGGTGGCCTGGAAGGAGTTAAACCGGCGCAAACCGCTACTGATACAGGGCGCGCGCCAGGTGGGTAAGACGTGGCATGCAAGGGGTTTGGCAGGGAGTGCTTTGACACAACTGCCTACGTGACGTTCCAAGACAATGCGGGTATGGCCGGCGTCTTCGAGGGAAGCCTCGACCCCAGCCATCTGCTCGACGCAATAGCGGTCGAGACGGACATTCGGCCCAACGAAGGAACACTCGTCATCTTCCACGAGATTCAGAAGTGCCCGCGTGCCATCACGTCTCTCAAGATGGTCCAGGAACAGGTGCCCGATAGTATGATCGTCGCAGCCTGCTCGCTTCTGGGCATCGCCCTTCACCAGAGCACTTCGTTTCCCGTTGGCAAGGCGGATCATCTGAGTCTTCACCCGCTGTCATTCGGGAAGTTCCTGCTTGCGCCGGGTCTGGACAAGCTTGCCGACCTGCTGGAGAGGCAGGACGTGTCGCTCGTCGATTCGTTCTCAGAAAAGCTCACCGACGCACTGCGGGGATACTACTACGTTGGCGGGATGCCCGAAGCGGTATCCATCTTTGCCGAATCGGGAGACTTCGAAGCGGTACGTCGTGTACAGGAGAACCTTCTCTTTGCATAAGATCGCGACTTCTCGAAGTGTGCGACGGTTCTTTTTTCCGAGAGAATCCGCCAGACATGGGGCTCGACCCCGTCCCAGCTCACCCGCGAGAACAAGAAGATCATCTATTCGGCTGTACGCCCAGGTGCGCGAGCGCGCAACTTTGAGGAAGCGGTCACCAAGCTCGTCGACGCGGAGCTGCTCATCAAGGTGGGCAGGGTGACGAAACCAGGACTCCCCTTGGTATCGTATGCGAACGTCAACGCGTTCAAGCTGAACATGTTCGACGTCGGTCTCCTCGGTGCCGCGAGCAGGCTCGATGTTTCGACGCTACCGTCAGACAATGCGTTGTTCGAGAAGTTCAAAGGGGCCTTGGCCAAGCAATATGTCCGCCAGCAGCCGATGGCGTCCGACAAGGTCGTGCACGGGTACTGGACATACAATAGCTCGACCAGCGAGGTCGATTTAATTTACGACTATGGCGGAGAGGTCTATCCGGTCGAGGTGAAGGCTGAGACCAACTTGTGTGCCAAGAGCCTTCGATTCTATAGCGAAAAGTATCACATCGAGAAGTTACTGAGACTCTCCCTCTCGGGGTCCAGGGACCAAGGGTGCGTGAGAAACGTGCCACTCTATGCGGCGGGCATGTTACCTGGGTGCCTCAAGGACAAGGCGAACTCTCGGGATGAACGAACACGCTGACAAATTCCACCGCGACAATCCTCATCGAGCACCGTCTCATTCCGGGCGCACCTCCCGCCACGTTGCCTCGCCATCGCACCGTCTGTCCACTACCCGCGCGCCCTTTCCTTTCGTGCCAGCAGGAGCGCGCCGGCGGCGGCGAAGAGGCTGCAGAACGCGAGCGTGGCGGGAAGGGCGTCATCGCCGGTCTTGGGGAGCGAAGGGGGCATCTCGGCGTTGGCCGCCGTCCGCATCAGGGTCGCCGCGGCAGCAGGCACCGGGGCCGGATCCAGGGTGGTGGGCTTCTCGACGGCCACGCTGGTGGCAATGGCCGGGTTGGCACTGCCGTCGGTATCATAGAGATAGAGGTATGTGAGCGTGCCCGTACCCGTGCCGATGACCTGGCCGTTTTCGTAAGCACCGTCGCCCTGGAGGTCGAGGATGGCTGCACCTTCGGGGGAGGTGACGGTGCTCCCCGTGACGTTGATCGTCCCCTTCTTGCACGTGCTGTCGTATCCGGCGGCGATGATGGCCCCGCCAGGAGCGCTCACGTTCACGTTCGAGTCGACGATATTGACGGAGGACGCCGGGTCGCTGCTAGTTTCGTTGTCGGCCATGATCCCCGGATTCAGGAAAGCGTCCCCCGTGCAGGTGACAGAGACGTCTGAGGAGGTGATGTTGACCTGCCCACCGTTTTTCTCACCATTTGCATTGGAAAGGATGCCGATGTTCCACCCGTCCTCGTCCCCCGTCTTATCGCAGGTGATGTCCACATCCGAGCCGGTGATGTTGACATTGCCCCCGAAGGATGTGATCCCGTACGAGCCGCCATTCGATGTCGCGTTGACGGTCACCGTGGTGTTCTCGATGTCCACGTCGCCGTCCTCGGCTTCGATGACCCCGTAGGTCGCGGTGCTGGACTCGGCGTCCAGGGTGCCGTCGCCGGTGATGGACAGGTCGCCATCGTCGACGTATATGGCAGAGCCGTAGCTCGGCTTGCCTGCCGATGCGGTGATGGTGTTGTCGCCGGAAAGCGTGATGTCAAGGTCGCCTTTGGCGGTGATGGAGCCCCCGTTGTAGCCGTCAAGGGCCATGCCATCGGCACCGTCCCACGACCACGTGCCGCCATTCGCGCCCGTACCGTTGGCCTCCGACGTGTATTCTTTGTCGACGGTCACGCTCGTGGCCGCGAACGCCTGCATCGGCACCATGGTCAGCGCCAGTACGGCCGATATCCCAGCAGTGGCAATCCTCCTCGTGCGCTGCCTCATATCGGTACCCTCTCTCTTCTCGCTGGTGACGATGTCCGGGGTGTGGTTTCCTTCATCGTCATTAAAGGACGTACCCGCACCCGTACCGATGACCTGGCCATACCTTACGTGCTGGTTGGAAAACGGTACCACAGAATCCCGCACATGCGCATCTGCGGGGCGAAGATGGTGCTGTCGGTGGTGGAAATCGAGCCCCAGCGGGAGAGCTAAGCCCATCCCCAGCGAGAAGCTAAGTGAGGTCGCAGGTGGGAGCGCAACTCCCTCAAATCCCGAAGTTGAGATCGGGCAGGACGAATGCTCATCCAACAGTTTTGGTCAAGCAACAAGAGCAATGGACTTTCCGCTGTTGTTTGGGATGACTACGGCATCTGACCTTCCCCACAGGTTGCAATGGACATGTTACGGGGTCAGAGCACATATGCTCTGCCCCGCGTCTTCGTGGTGGGCATTGCAAGGTTTGGACTTGCGACCACCCTCCGCTTTGGCAACACCGTCTGGCCATCAGGATCTCGCCACTACCATGACGGAACCCCAGGGATTAACGGCCTTTGAGCTGACTCACGATGGCTGCAACGTCGGCAGTGGCTGCATCTACCCGGCCAATCATGTTGGTACGGAAGTTGACGTGGATGGAAGTCGGGCCGCCATGGACTTGCACGCCGGCACCAACACGCCATTCTGGCCAGATTAGATAGTGCGCACCGGAAGTACTCGCGCATCGTTTCAGCAATGATCTCGGCGTCCTTTGGGACACTCCCGTGCGCGACGATGATGGTTCCCCGCGGGTCAGCGATGTTTTGCTTGGCATACATGCCTAGAGCGCGCGAAGCTCGAGATGCCACAGGCACTCATGCGGTTATCGTAGTTGATCTCCTCAAGCTTGCGCTCGCTCTGGTCGTTGTACAGGTTTTTCAACGCTGCCCGGGACTTCTTCCTCGGGGTCAAAGATCGCTGGTTGGCTGGTGGTGGCGCGATCGCCATGCTTGACGTACTGATTGACTTGCCAGAAGTCGTCAACAGCGAGGTTCTCGAGTACCAGGTTGCCCTTGCCGGAAATGATGATGGGCGTGTCGATGACGGTCACGTATGGATGCTCCGTCACCCAGGTCTTGGGTAGGTTCGATAGGCCGTCGGTCAGTATCTTAAAAGTCCGCATGTCATCCCCTACTCAAGTAAGCTGCGATACGAAAAGCAACTACCTAGACGATATGCAGAGAAGTGACCGGGACCTTCTCTGCGCACAACGGCCCTCCGGGGGCAACGTGGATTAGCCTTGTCACGTCAGTGTCCAGGCACGCCACGACCGCAGGAGGTCCCAGCCATGATCGATTCTACCTTTGTCGGGCTCGACGCACGCGCCAGGTCGATAGCCGCGTCGGCCCTCGTCGTCGAGACGGGCGAGGTGCTCCGCGCCTCGTTCGGCTACGACGCGGGGGCCGTGGCCGAATGGTGCGCCGCGCTCCCGCAGCCGGTCCGCTGCGTCTACGAGTCCGGCCCCACCGGCTTCGACCTGCAGAGGAGGCTCGCCTCGGCGGGCGTCCCCTGCGTCGTCGGGGCGGTCTCGAAGATGCTGCGGCCGTCGGGCGACCGCGCGAGGACGGACGGGAGGGACGCGACCTTCCTCGCGCGCATGCTCGCCGTGGGCAACGTCGTCGAGGTGCACGTCCCGTCGCCCGCGCGGGAGGCGGCCCGCGACCTGTCGCGGTCCCGGGAGGACGCGAGGGAGGACCTCATGCGGGCGCGCCACCTGCTCTCGAAGTTCCTGCTGAGGAAGGGGGGTCGTCTACGAGTCGGGGAGGAGGGCCTGGACCAAGGCCCACGGGGAGTGGCTCTCGCGCGTCCGCCTCGCCGACCCGCTCGAGCAGCTCGTCCTCGAGGAGTACCTGGCCGGCGTCGTGGCGATGGAGCCCGGGCGCGACCGGCTCGACGCCGCGATCGCCGGGGCCGCCGCGACGCCCGAGTTCGACGGCGTCGTCAGGAGGCTCTCCGCCGTCAGGGGCATCTCGACCGTGACGGCGTTCTCCGTCGCCGCCGAGATAGGCGACTTCTCGCGGTTCCCGACCGCCCGCTCCCTCATGTCCTACCTCGGCCTGGTCCCGTCCGAGAGCTCGAGCGGAGAGACCGTGTCGCGGGGGGCGATAACCCGCACCGGCAACGGCCACGTGCGCACGCTGCTCGTGGAGTCCGCGTGGCACCACGCGCGGGCGTACAGCCCGGCGAGCGCCACGGCCGTCGCCGACGCC
>RCMY010000731.1_pt1 | contig 31315 bp, 26 predicted proteins | sample 2041341 | NCBI WGS metagenome assembly RCMY01 (sample SAMN09708234, study PRJNA481090) | Marine sediment metagenome, whole genome shotgun sequencing project. | reverse complement strand
CAACAGGATATTGATAAGCATTTTATAGCTATAACATCAAATGCTGAAAAAGCTAAGCATTTAGGTATTACCAATATTTTGACCTTAGAATCTTTAGAATTCACTTCTCGAATAGTCGATGATCTTAAATCATTTTTAGCATCATCTAAATGAATATTAAAATAGTCCATATCCTTGCAAACTAGTTGGCGCATTAGACTTGAGTTTTCTCCAATACCCGCGGTGAAAACGATTGCATCTACGCCGTTCATAGCTGCGATATATGCACCAATATATTTTTTAATTCGGTAAGCGTTCATTTCCAAAGCTAAAATACAGCTGGAATTCCCTTTACTAGCTTCGCTTTCAATATCCCGTAAATCATTAAAGCCGGTAAGACCAAACATACCACTTTTTTTATTCAAGAGTTCATTTACCTCGTCTAAGCTATAGCCTAAGGTATTCACCATATAAAAAATAATAGCGTGGTCAATATCGCCACTTCGTGTACCCATTACAAGTCCGTTTGATGGAGCAAAACCCATACTATGATCTATACTTTTCCCATCTTCAATTGCTGTAATGCTACACCCATTACCCAAATGAATAGAAATAATTTTGGCATTCTGCTTTTGCAAATACTCCGCTGCTTTTTCAGAAACATATTTGTGACTTGTGCCATGAAACCCATAAGCCTGAATTCCCTTATCATTATATAATTCAGTGGGTATAGCATATTTTTTAGCTTTAACAGGTATTGTGCCATGAAAGGCGGTGTCAAAAACAACAAATTGCTTTGCCGCATTAAATATTACTTCGGCCATAAGTATTCCTTCTAAATTGGCAGGGTTATGTAACGGTGCTAAAGGTGAAAGCGTTTTAATTTTGTTTTTAACCTCTTCATTTATTATGGTGGTGTTTGTATAAGTACTACCACCATGTACTACGCGATGCCCGATAGCCTCAATATCATCTGTGCTTTTAAGAACTCCTTTTTCAGTATCGAGTAAAAGATCTGTAATTCTTTCTAGACCAGCTTTGTGATCAGGGATTTCGCAGATTCTTTCAATTTTATAATCTTGAGATTTAAATGTTGAAATGGCTTCAGTACTTCCTATACGCTCTATCATACCAAGACAAATAACTTGAGCAGAAGGCATTTCTAAAAGTTGATATTTTATGGAAGAACTACCAGAGTTGATAATTAATATATTCATGAAAGAGTAATTTTAAAGACCTTGTGCTTGAATTGCTGTAATTATTACGGTATTGAAGATATCATCTACAGTACAGCCACGACTTAAGTCATTTACTGGTTTGTTAAGGCCTTGTAACATTGGACCTATGGCCAAAGCTCCTGTTTCTCTTTGAACAGCCTTGTAGGTATTATTACCAGTATTTAAATCTGGAAATATAAAAACACTTGCTTGCCCGGCTACTTCAGAATCTGGTAATTTACTGAGTCCGACTTTGGCATCAACCGCTGCATCATATTGTATAGGACCCTCTACTTTAAGGTCAGGTCTTTTTTTCTTAATAATTTCGGTAGCCTTTCGTACTCTATCTACATCTTCACCCACACCAGACGCGCCAGAAGAATAAGAAAGCATAGCAATTTTTGGCTCTATGCCAAAAGCAGCACTTGTTGCCGCAGAGGATATAGCAATTTCCGATAACTGTTCAGCTGTTGGGTTCGGATTTATGGCACAATCTCCGAAAACGGTAACTCTATTAGGTAAACACATAAAGAAAATTGAAGATACAATAGAGACATGAGGTCTAGTTTTAATAAATTGAAGAGCAGGTCGTATGGTGTGTTGGGTAGTATGAATTGCCCCAGAGACCATACCATCCGCATGACCTTTGTATACCATCATGGTACCATAATAAGATACATCTTCCATTAAATCTTTGGCCATGGCCAAATTCACATTTTTATGTTTTCGCAATTCGAACAAGGTGGTAGCATACTCAATAAATTGGTCGGATGTTGTAGGGTCAATGATATTGATTTTATTGAGGTTTAAATCGATATCTAGTTCTGCAATTTTTGATTTAATCTGTTCTTTATTCCCCAATAAGGTAATGTATACGGCATCAGCATCGATTAACTTTTTAGCAGCTAAAAGAATTCGCTCATCCAATCCCTCAGGTAAAACAATATGTTTCTTGGTCGATTTTGCCTTTTGAAGCAAATTATACTGAAACATTCTAGGGGTAATACCTTTTGCTTTAAATGTGATTAACCTTTCAGCCAATTCTTTTGTTGGAATGTATTTTTCAAATTCCTGAATTGAGGTAATTATTTTCTCTTTGTTATCGGCGTAAATTCGTGGTCTAATCGTGCCAATTTTATTGGTCACCGAATAAGTACCCCCTGCTACAGATAGTATAGGGATAATATCAGATAGACCTTCTATTAATTTAATAATAGACTCTTCAGGAATAAGTCCGCCAGTTAGAACAATACCAGAAAGATTGGGGTAATTGGAAGAAATGTTGGCTTGTAGTGCGCCCAAAATTATATCTGCTCGATCTCCTGGAGTAATCACTAAACTATCTTTTTTTAAGTGTGTTAAGTAATTTCGTAATTGCATGGCGCCAACACTAAAACCACCTACTTTATTATTTATATAATTTTCACCAAAAAGAACTTTAGCATCTAACTCTTGGGCAATTTCTTTTACCGTTGGGCTACCTAAGATGATGTTGATAGGAATGGTACCGACCAACACATTATTAGGTAGTTTTTTCTTAAGCCCATTTGTTACTACATCTAAATTTTCTTGCTGTACTTTATTTGCTATAATTAATAAAACTTCAACGTCCTTCTCCATAAATGAATCATAGGCCATGTAAAGGTTGCCTAATAGTTCATCTAAGCTTTTATTCTTTCCGCTTGCTAGAATAATTGCAGGTATACCTAAATTTTTAGCAATAAGTACATTAATATCCCACTCTATAATTGCACCCTCCCCAGAGAAATCGGTGCCTTCCACTAGTACAAAATCGAAACGATTTTCTATAGTTTTATATTTATGAATGATATGACCAACGATTTCATCGTCTTTGTCCTTGTTTTTTAATTGTACTACTTGGCTACGTGTATAAGCATAGGCTTCATCATGTTTCAAGTCTACATTGAAGTAGCTCAAAATCGTATCAATATGATTGTCTGTTTTCCCGTTAGTAACGTCATCTATAATAGGTCTGAAATAGCCAACTTTGGCAGTTTTGCCCAATAGAAGTTGCATAAGGCCCAAGGAAACAATTGATTTTCCACTATTGGGCTCAGTGGTGACAATATAAATAGCTTTACTCACGTGTTTAATTTATTGATGTTTGATAAATTTATAGGATTCATTAAGGTTAAGGCTTGATGTAGCCTTATTCAATCACGAAAAATTAAAGTTCGCTAAAATTTGGAAGTAACAGAGATTTAAACATATAATAATAAAAATTGGTGATGTTAAAATGGAGCTTAAGCCGTTGTATAATATATAGTTGGTTTATTTATTTGGGTCAATTAGTATTTAATTTAATTCACATTTTTCTTTTCCTTTTTCTCTAATTTTCTAAAATATCCTCTTGTTAGAAAATTATGTTTTAAAGCTTCCATGTTCTCATTGAAACGAGCCGTTCCTTCTTCTATATTTTGCATTGTTCGCTCTAATTGCAAGACCAAAGTGGTATCCTTAGAGACGTATTTGACGAAACCATCCTCATTATTTAAGCCATGTATTACGCTATTCAACTCCTTAGACATTTGTTCAAGTTCAATGCTGGTTTTTTCTAAATTACCAATGGTATGTCTCATTTGTTTTGCAGATACGGTATCTGTCAATAATACGCCAGCTGTGCTTTCATCCAAATTTATACTCGAAATCATAGTATTCAATTCAGCTATGGTGGTATTTGCAGTATGGCTAGTATATTTAAGATTGGTAATGGTTTGTTTTAAGTCTGCTGCCATTATGGTATCATTCAATAACTTTCCTAATGTGCCTTTTCCTTTATTTAATGATTGAGTGACTTTTAATAAGTCTGCAGTCAACAATGCGGCATTTTCATTGGTGATATTAAGAGTACTTATCATGTCTTGGGTTGCTATTTTACTCACCGACTGTAGTTCATCTCCTTCTTGAATTAAAGAAGAAGCCCCAGCACCAGGTACAATATTAATAAGCATACTACCTACAAGGCCATCTGATCCAATCATTGCGACAGCATCTTTTTTAATATGCTTTTGCACATCTTCATTAATATTCATGTAAACCCAAATGGTGGTATCGTTAATCATTTCGATTTTATTGACTGTACCTACATTAATACCTGAAAAACGTACGTTATTTCCGTTTTGTAGTCCGTTTGCATTTTTAAAAACTGCAGTGATACCAAATGTGCCGCCGAACATATTTTGCCTATTACCAATCAGGTAGGCGGCAAATAAAAGTAAGGCAGTGCCTAGTATAACGAATATTCCTAATTTCAAATTTTCTATTGACCTTTTTGCCATGGTGTTATTTTTTAAAAAATGCTTCTACTTTAGGATCTATTGATGCCGATAGTTGTGCATAAGTACCTTCAGCATAATTGATACCTTCTACTAATAATATCATACGTTCTGAAATTACTCTTGCGCAGTCTACATCATGTGTTATTATTATAGAAGAAGTACCATATTTTTTTTGGATACTTCTCATTAATTCTATTATTTCCTTCGCGGTAATAGGATCTAAACCGCTAGTGGGTTCATCATATAATATAATTTTAGGTTTTAGTATTAACGTTCTTGCTAAGGCAACTCTTCTTTTCATACCTCCCGATAATTCGGTTGGCATTAAATCCATGGTGTGTGCAAGTCCTACATTTTCTAAAGCTTCTAATACTAAGGTGCTCGTATCTGATACATTTCCTAGTTTCTTTTGGTGTCTACGCAAAGGAAACTCTAAATTCTCTCTAACAGTCATGGAATCATAGAGTGCACTACCTTGAAAAAGAAACCCAATATCAGAACGTAATTCATCGAGTGTTTGACGGTCTAAGGTTGAAATTTCTTTACCCATTACTTCTATATACCCACTATCTGGCCATAAAAGGCCAACCAAGCACTTTATCATTACAGATTTTCCAGAGCCAGATTTACCCATGACAACTACATTTTCCCCTTCATAAAGATCCATGTTAAATCCGTTCAGTACATGGTTGTTCCCAAAGCTTTTACAAACATTTTTAATTCGTATTACTGCTTTTCTATTTGTTTCGCTTTCCATGTGCTGAAGGCTTTTAGTTGCTATTGAATTTGTTTTATCCATTTATTTATAGTTCATAAAAAATATCTGTAACAAAAACAGCTATGAAGTCAACGATAAATAAAAAGAGCGATGCCATTACTACAGCCGTATTCGCAGCAATACCTACACCTGCTGTCCCTTTTGTGCTATTGTATCCCTTATAGCAACCCACTAAACCAATAACAAAACCAAAAAAGAATGACTTAATAGTTGCGGGTATTAAATCACCCCAATTTAAAGCATCAAAAACGGTATTAAAATATAACAGAAAGGATACGTCACCTTTTAAATTTTCAACCAAGGCTGAACCATATAGGGCAATCAAATCTCCAAAAACAATAAGTAATGGTAACATTAGGGTAGTGGCTAAAATGCGTGTAACTACTAAGTATTTAAACGGATTGGTCCCTGATACTTCCATGGCATCAATTTGTTCGGTAACACGCATAGAGCCTAATTCGGCACCAATACCAGAAGCGATGCGACCAGCACAGATAAGAGCTGTTATAACAGGGCCAATTTCTCTTACAATAGAGATTCCTACCATATTTGGCATCCACGATACAGCACCGAACTCGATTAAAGTAGGTCTTGATTGCAAGGTTAAAACTAAACCAATAATAAATCCTGTCAAGGCTACAAGAAAAAGGGAGCGCACTCCCATTTGGTAGCATTGTCGCAAAAGCTCTCGAAACTCAAAAGGGAGGGAGAATACTTCTTTGAAAAAGCGGCCTGCAAAATAAGATAAATCCCCAATTTGAATAAAGAGTTGCTTAGTATGTCGGGTCATTTTTGATTTTACCAGCGTGATTTGAGATGAATCTGACATAACCAAATATAGATAGGGTAGAACTAGTTAAAAATGACATTGCTCATATATATAGTATGAGCAATGTCATTTTTAACATAAATAGTTTAATCTACTTTCGATTAAGATTTAAATGAAGATTATCATATGCAAGAAAAGCTCAATAAGGATACCAACCCGATGTTTCTACGGGAAGAACGTGCTTTTCTTGATGGTCCAAGAAGTAGATTTGAAGAGCTGTGGTTTACGATTAAGGTTCAGTATCAGTTTATAAGAGCATTTAGAAAGCTACACTTTATAGGACCGTGCGTCACTGTTTTTGGATCGGCAAGGTTTAATAGTGATAATGTTTATTATAAACAGGCAGAAGAAGTTGGTAAAGCATTATCTGAAATGGGATTTGCCGTTATGACCGGGGGTGGACCAGGAATAATGGAGGCAGCCAACAAAGGAGCCTATCTTAATAATGGATACTCTATTGGTTGTAACATTATTCTTCCACATGAACAAGAACCAAATCCGTACTTACATAAATGGATTAATATTCCATACTTCTTTGTACGCAAATTTCTGTTATTGAAGTATTCTTTTGCCTTTATTGTCTTGCCCGGAGGGATAGGAACGTTAGATGAGCTTTTTGAGGCTGTAACCTTGATTCAGACTAAAATGATACTCAATTTTCCTGTGGTTATTTTTGGTAAAGAATTTCATAAAGAATTATATCATCATATTAAAATAATGGCGGATAATGAAAGTATTTCGAAGGGGGATATGGACTTAATGTTTTTAACAGATTCTGTTGCTGAAATGAAAGAACATCTAAAAGAACATTCGGTAAAGAGATTTGGACTTGTTAAAAGACCAATGAAAACAAGATGGTGGTTTGGAGAAACCAAGCTAAACTGAAAATAGTTTGTGCTTATTATGCGTAAAATAATATTAATAAATAGAGTGTAGTATGTTGAAAATTAAGTATATAAATATATTTGGCTTAATTATATTTTTCACTTTTATTCTTTCATGTCAGTCAAGAAAACGATCGAATTTAGAAACTGAACAAAGAGATAGTACAGAAATTTCAATGATTGTTAACAACATATTGAAACAACCAAATCGTGTGCAAATTCTTAAAAATATTAAGGTAGGAGGATATTTTGAATTCATGGATTCAGTGGTGAAAAAGTACGATTTAGTGGTGCCTTACGATTTATCAGAGCATCTTTTGGTTAGAAAAAATCCTTGGATTATAGATACATTGGCAAATACTGATTATTATAGAATGATGGCTCGTGACTCATTTGTTTATGACCAAAAGCAAATGATTGTTCTTCCAAAAGGAAGCCAATTAACTATTCCAGATTCACTTAGTGCCTGTAAATTGTTAGAAGACTTTTCAACTACAGAAATTGACGTGAATATTCCTGAATATAAATTAAGAATTTTTCAAGATTCAATATTGTTATATACACTTCCGGTTAGAGTTGGGCAAAATAAGGAGCGTTATTTAAAATTTGGAGATCGAGTAACTGACTTAAGAACCAAAACAGGAAAAGGTAGTATCGTAAAGCATGTAAAGCATCCAGATTTTTATAATCCTGTGAATGGTAAACGTTTTTATGTAACGAGAAGAGATGATGGTAAAACAACTATGATGCCTCAAATTCCTTGGATAGAAACTGAAATCAATAATGTTAGAAATGGTCAAATGATACATCCCACGACAAATCCTAATACCTTAGGTAAAGCTTATTCTAACGGCTGTATTGGGGTGGGGGAAGCAGATGCCTGGACAATTTATTATCATGCACCATTAGGTACTAAATTAAGAATTAGATATGATTTAGAGACTTATGATGAGGGAATGGTCATTTCCTTACTTAAAGATGTATATAAATTAACCGATTAGAATGAATATGAATTGTAAATATGATTGTTGTTAAAGTACCCCATATTAATAATTTTGTTAATTTTACTACCGTGAACAAATTGTTTTCCATATTGTTGTCATCGCTCATCATGCTGCAAAGCTTTGGTGTTCATTATGATGATATTGTGCAATTAGATGAATTAATAGAGCATGCGCAGTTTCACAGTAACCAGTATGGAGATAATATGATTGTTTTTCTTTCTAAGCATTACGGTGAATTAAAAGCAGACCACCAAAGAGATCATCAAGAAGAAAAGAAAGATCACGAAAAACTACCTTTTAACCATAGTGTATCTCACACGTGTGTTGCCGATGTTTTTATTAGTACCTACAAGTCAGATTTGAATGTTATTGAATTTTCAGATTATAAATCTGCAAATTTCTATTATCAGGCACCTACATCTTCATTACATACACAAGGTATTTTACAACCACCACGCATTTCATAATACAATCGATTTTTTAATTTTTTTAGTTCAAATTCATCTTTATGAATTTGAACGCTTAACATTGATTTATATGAAAAAATGCTTTCACAAATTATTAATTTCAGTTTAAAGAATAAGCTTATTATTCTATTATTTACCGTATTCATTGTTGGCTACGGATTGTATTCTCTATCACAGATTCCCATTGGGGCAGTACCAGATGTGACAAATAACCAAGTGCAGGTAATTACAACATCACGTAATCTTTCCACTCAAGATATGGAGCAATTCATAACCTATCCTGTGGAGTTAGAAATGGCAAACTTGCCAGGGGTTAAGGAAATTCGTTCAGTATCAAAGTTTGGCTTATCGGTAGTTACCATAGTATTTGACGATGATTTAGGTACGTATTTGCCAAGACAACTCATAACGGAGAAAATTGCGTCCGCTTCCGAGAAAATACCTGAAGGATTCGGTACACCTCAAATGGGTCCAATTACGACTGGTTTAGGAGAAATCTACCAATATGTTCTGGAGGTTGAACCAGAATATAAAGATGAATATACCGTAACAGATTTAAGAACCATACAAGATTGGATTGTTAAACGACAGTTGTCAGGAATACCTGGTGTTGTAGAGGTGAATACCTGGGGCGGATTTTTAAAGCAATATGAGGTAGCCATAAATACGCAGAAGCTAAATGCCATGAATATTACTGCGAGCGATGTGTTTAAGGCATTGGAAAGCAATAATAGTGTTTCTGGTGGCGGTTATATAGAAAAGGTGAATCAAGCATATTTTATTCGTGGAGAAGGATTGGTTTCATCGCTAGAAGACATACGAAATATCGTCATCGAAAATAAAGAAGGTATCCCTATTTATATTAAGGATATAGCAACTGTTGATTTCGGTAGTGCAATTCGATTTGGCGCAATTACCGGTAATGGAGAGGGAGAAAAAGTATTGGGGCAAGTAATGATGCTTAAAGATGCGAACTCTAAAAAAGTTATTGAGGCGGTTAAAGAACGTGTTGCCGAAATTTCGAAGTCATTACCGAAAGGTGTTTACATTAATCCGTTTTTAGAACGAAGTGAACTTATTGCTAAAACGACTTTCACGGTAACCGAAAATTTAGTTTTAGGATGTTTGATTGTCATTTTCGTGGTGGTATTACTACTAGGTAATTTTAGGTCAGGGTTGGTAGTAGCTTCGGTAATTCCTTTGTGTTTACTTTTTGCTTTATCGTTGATGTATATTTTCGGAGTAGACGCCAATTTAATGAGTTTGGGAGCTATAGATTTCGGGATAATCATTGATGGTGCTGTTATAATTGTAGAATTTATAGCCTTCGAAATAACCAGAAAACAGCAAGAGATAAATAGCCTAGCCAAAATAGAAAAGCAGCATTTAAAAGATGAGATTACTTTTAACGGAGCTTCTAAAATGATGAATTCTGCCATTTTTGGGCAGCTGATTATTTTAATAGTATTTATACCAATACTTTCTTTAAGTGGTGTGGAGGGTAAAATGTTTAAGCCTATGGCACTGACTTTTAGTTTTGCTTTGATAGGTGCGATGATATTATGTTTTACGTATGTGCCGGTAGCAGCATCAATTTTTCTAAAACCATCGAAAGAGTCTGATAAGAATATTTCGGTTCGTTTAATGAAATGGTTAAATAAGAAATACGAACCTATTATACATTGGGCATTAAAAAGTAAAAAGCTGGTTTTAGGCATTGCTTCATTTCTACTTTTATTTTCTATGTACTTATACACGTCAATGGGTGGGGAGTTTGTGCCAACCTTAGATGAAGGTGATTTTGTAATACAGCCAGTGTTAAAAACGGGAACTTCGTTAAGTAAGACCGTAGAGATAACCACTCAGATTGAAAAAATATTATTAAAGAACTTCCCAGAAGTTCAGCAGGTGGTTACTAGAATTGGTGCTGCCGAAGTACCGACTGATCCTATGTCTATGGAAGAGAGTGATGTTATTATCAAACTTGCCCCAAAAGATGAATGGACAAGTGCTGCTACCAAAGATGAGCTGGCAGATAAGTTTAAAGAGGCATTGGCTGTAATACCGGGTATGGAAGTAGAGTTTACGCAACCAATAGAAATGCGATTCAACGAATTAATTACTGGTGTTCGTGCAGATATCGCCATTAAGATTTTTGGTCCTGATTTAGATGTTCTTGCTATAAAAGGGAACGAAATCGGGGCATTGATAAAGAATGTGGAAGGAGCTGCAGATATCAGTGTAGAGAAAATTGCCGGATTACCTGAAATGAGCGTTAATTATGACCGTGCTAAAATTGCCCGATTCGGATTGAACATTCAAGAATTGAACGATATGGTATCCATGAGTTTTGCCGGTAAAACAGCTGGAAGTGTTTTTGAGGGGGAAAAGCGTTTTGACCTTGTTGTTCGCTTAGATAAGGCTAAGCGACAAGATATCAATGACCTCAAAAATTTATATGTAGACTTGCCAACTGGTGGTAAGGTGCCATTAAGTGAAGTGGCAAATATCAGTTTTAAAAAAGGTGCCGCAAAAATATCTAGAGATGATACGAAGAGACGAACGGTAGTGGGTGTAAATGTTCGTAACCGCGATTTACAGTCAGTTGTTGATGATGTGCAAAAACTAATTAATGAAAATATAAAGTTACCAGCCGGATATACCATCACCTATGGCGGCCAATTTGAAAATCTACAAAGTGCTAGAGATAGACTATTGATAGCAGTGCCCATAGCATTGGTTCTTATTTTTATATTACTATTCTTCGCTTTTAAATCGGTGAAAGAAGCCCTTATGATTTATTCTGCGATTCCTTTAGCAGCAGTTGGTGGGGTTTTGCTTTTATGGATGCGGGGGTTACCATTCAGTATTTCTGCAGGAGTCGGATTTATTGCTCTTTTTGGTATAGCGGTACTAAACGGCATTGTATTGATAGAACATTTTAAGGAGCTTAAAAACCATTCATTCAATAGTATGGAAGATTTGATAAAACAGGGAACTAAAGACAGATTAAGAGCGGTATTGCTAACCGCTTCAGCAGCGGCACTTGGGTTTTTGCCAATGGCCATTTCTACAAATGCTGGTGCAGAAGTTCAGCGACCGTTGGCAACAGTGGTAATAGGAGGTTTGTTTAGCGCGACCATTTTAACCTTGGTAGTTTTACCCGTGCTGTATTCCATCTTTGAAAAACATGATAATTTTAAAAGCATTTCGTCTAAAACACCAATTAAAAAAGGTATTGCTTTTATAGCGCTTCTTATCTCTGTGGGAGTTTCGGCACAAAAACCTAATAGTCAAAATCTTGACGAATTAATTCCTTTGGCTATTGAAAATAACTTAGGCTTAAAAGCAGGTAGTTTAAAAGTTGAAGAATCAAAATCAATGATTAATAGTGCCTTTAATTTTAACAAAACCCATGTGTATTATGAATACAATGAAAATAATCTTGCCATAAACAATATACCGTTAAAAGTTTTTGGTGTGCAGCAAGATTTTCGTTTTCCTACCGAATATTTTTCTCAAAAGAGGGTTAATAAGGTGAAGAATAATTTGTTGCAAACTGAGTTCGATATTCAAAGTAAGGCTATAAAAAGAGATGTGACGATTGGGTATTATGAGTATCAAATTGCGCGTGAAAAAGTACGAGTTTATAATCGTTTAGATAGTCTTTATGCTAATTTTTCATCTGTAGCAGCAAGAAAATTCGAATTGGGTGAAACCAATTATTTAGAAAAGATAACGGCCGCTTCTAAACAACGAAAAATCAATCTTGATTATCAACAAGCAATTCAACATGTATCAATGGCTTATGCTAATTTGACTAGAATAATTCAAGTTGAAGATAGCTTAATGCTATCCGAAGAAATGAATCTTAAAATTAGTTTAAAGGACATAAATGTCGATGCTACTCCTGAGATTGCATATTATGAAAATAACATGCAATTAATAACGGCAGAAAGCAATTTAGAAAAACAACAATTACTGCCAGATATCAGCTTAGCGTATTTTCAAGGTACAAATTCAGAATTGAACGATAATCTTTTAGGATATCAATTAGGTTTAAAAATTCCTTTACTGTTCAGTGGACAAGCCGCTAGAATTAAAGCATCGAAAATTGCTAAAGAAAGAGCCGTTACCGAGTCCATAGCATTTAAAGTTCAAATAAAGTCCAAACAAGAAATCTTGCTACAAAAGATAGTACAGATTCAAAATTCTTTGAATTATTATGAGAACGAAGGGGCAAAGCTATCCGATGAAATATTGAAAACGGCACAAATTAGTTTTAAAAATGGAGAAATTGATTTCTACCAATATATACAAAGTCTAGAAAGTGCCTATGACATTAAATTAGGATATCTAGACAAGTTGAAAGAGTACAATGAAACCGCAACGAACATTAATTTCTTAACCTTATAAATACTACATCATGCAAATAAACATATATAGAATAGTAATCCTTTTCATCTTCACCATAGTTTTAAGTTGTGGAAATAAAGAAAAGCAATCAATAGAGAGCGTAGCGTCTGAAGCTAATACTGATAATCGTATTCAAGTTACGCAAGAACAATTTGACCAAAACAACATGAGTTTAGGGCAAATTAAAGAGAACGAATTTCCTATCATAGTAACTACATCTGGTATGATAGATGTACCGCCAGAGAATAGGGCGGTAGTTAGTGCCACCATGGGTGGTTATATTAAAACCACACCTTTGTTAATAGGCGATAAAGTTCGGAAAGGTCAATTATTGGTTACTATAGAAAATCCGGAGTTCGTGGCTTTACAGCAAGAATATATGGAGGTAAATGGACAGTTAAGTTATTTGAAGGCTGAGTTTGAACGGCAACAAACAATGGTTGCCGAGAATATTTCTTCTCAGAAAAGTTTTCTTAAAGCTGAGAGCGATTACAAAACGGGAGTGGCAAAGTATAACGGACTCAAAAAACAAATGGGCATGTTAAATATTTCGGTAGAACAAGTTGAAAAAGGAATAATAAGTACGGTGGCATCTATTTATGCCCCAATTGCTGGGAGCATTACAAGTGTAAATGTTTCAAAAGGGACGTTTGTTTCCCCTTCAACTTCTATCATGGAGATAATTAATAATGACCATATTCATTTAGAATTATCGGTTTTTGAAAAGGATATTATGAAAATAAAAAAAGGGCAGCTGGTAGAATTCCGTATTCCAGAAGCTTCTTCAGATATTTACAAGGCAGAAGTTCATTTGGTAGGTACCTCAATTGACGATAATAGAACAATTAAGGTTCATGCCCATTTAGAGGATGAAAAAGTAACTAATTTTCTTACAGGAATGTTTGTAGAGGCAAATATTATAACAGATTCATCAACTCAAATGTCACTTCCTACTGATGCTATCGGCGTTATTGATGACCAATCGTATGTACTTCTTTTAGATGAAACAAAAGAGGGTAGTTATTATTTTAAACAGGTACAGGTAAAAACCCAAGGTAGTTATCAGAATATAACTGCCTTTGATGAAACGGCAAGTTTTGGGCAAGAAGCACAATTTTTAACAAAAGGTGCGTTTAGCCTGATAGGGCTGTAGTTTAAAATCTGTTTCTTGAATTTATGTAAAATATAAGGCTTGTTAAGAAAGGTATTGGTATAATGTTTGACTTAATACGAGTCTATAAAATAAAAACGATGAAGAGATATTTGTTATTAATGTTGTTTACAGTTGTTGGTATTAATTCTATTAGCGCTCAAGATTGGCAAACAGACATCGGTATTGCACAGAATTTAGCCAAAGCAAATGATTTACCTATTATATTGGTGTTTCAGGGTTCAGATTGGTGTGCACCTTGTATTAAACTAGATAGGGAAGTTTGGTCTACAGATGAATTTAAAACGTATGCTAAAAATCATTATGTAATGTTGCAGGCAGATTTTCCTCGAAGAAAAAATAATGCACTACCAAAGGAACAATTGAATAAAAACAAGTCATTGGCCGAGAAATATAATAGAAACGGTATTTTTCCTTTTGTGGTGGTCATGAACGGTGATGGTGAGGTTTATGGTGAAACGAGTTATAAAAAGCTTGCTCCAAAAGAATATATAAATGAAATGAATTCATTCTTAAAATAGTGTGAAGAACGTATTACTCATAGTAATGTTATTTTCTGTTGGGTTACTCTTTGCCCAAGAGCCTTTTAAGCGCACCCTAAAATTAATGGGTAGTCGTTTTGATATTACGGTAGTAGCTAAAGATCCTGTTGAAGCGAATGAACACATCGATTTGGCTGTCAATGAAATAACAAGAATTGAACAGCTAATATCTTCGTGGGATCCAAACTCACAAACATCAGAAATCAATAGAAATGCAGGTATTAAACCCGTAAAAGTTGATTCCGAATTATTCGATTTAATACAGCGAGGTATAGGTATTTCTAAGTTAACCGATGGTGCTTTTGATATCAGTTATGCCTCGATGGACAAGATTTGGAAGTTTGACGGTTCTATGACCGTGATGCCTTCTGTAGATTCAATTAAAGCTTCGGTGTCAAAAGTTGGGTATCATAATATAATTATGGATAAAGAAAACACTACTGTTTTTTTGAAACTGAAAGGAATGAAAATTGGATTTGGTGCTATCGGCAAAGGTTATGCGGCCGATAAAGCGAAAAATCTATTGATTTCTAAAGTAGTAGTGGCAGGTATCATAAATGCATCTGGAGATATGAATACTTGGGGAAAGCAACCAGATGGGAGCGAATGGAAAGTTGCCATTACGAATCCTATGGATAAGAATAAGGTTTTTGCCTTGTTGCCTATATCCAATGGGGCAGTAGTGACTTCAGGTAATTACGAGAAGTATGTGACCTTTAATAATATTCGATACACCCATATTATTGACCCGCGAAGTGGATATCCCGCAACGGGTATTATCAGTGTCACCGTTTTCGCCCCAAAAGCTGAATTGGCAGATGCTTTGGCAACATCGGTATTTGTAATGGGCATAGAAGTAGGCTTAAACAGAATTGAGCAATTACCAAAAGTAGAATGTATAATTATTGACGATAAAGGACATATTACTACATCTAAAAATATAGAAATAGAGAAATCATGATGAATAAGATTTTAATTTTTGCCTTGTTAGCGGGTTCATTTAGTAGTTGTACTGTGTTGAAGGAATACGAGAAAATAAACATTAACGATCCAGATATGGTTTTACAAGATAAAAAGGCAGACCGTAATCTAACTACAATGCATTCCTATAGGGAAGCGGCTGTAGGTGCAAATGGAGGTAAAACGGGTGGTGGCTGCGGCTGTAATTAATAAATGGATAACTTAAAATGAAAATATTTAAAATAACAGGCTTTATTGCCTTTATATTCTTTTTTGCGGATGGTTATGCTCAACAAAGTCAAGATTCCGTTAGTACTTATAAAAAGCGTGTATTAGAGACAACGGAGGTAGATTTCCTCACTAGTTATTATTCGCAAGACGGGGATAATGCAGCAGTAAGCGGAGGTCTAGGTACAGAAGAACTAACAGATTTTACAGGCACATTTGTGGTGTCGATACCATTGAATGATGATGATGTGCTTACGATTGATGCAGGAGTTTCTGCATATACATCTGCATCATCTAGTAATGTGGATCCTTTTGATGGTGGTCAGCCAGCCGACCCTTTTGTGGCAAGTTCTGGTGCATCAAGTTCAGATACTTGGGTAAATCTTACAAGTTCTTATAGCCATAGTTCAGACGACCGTAATACCATTGTGTCGGGTAAACTTTCGGTATCGTCTGAGTACGATTACTTCTCATTAGGTTTTGGGGGCGGATTAACCAAATTATTTAATGAGAAGAATACAGAGGTGAGTGTAAATGCCAATGTGTATTTAGATAAATGGAATGCTATATATCCCACTGAATTAAGACCTTTTGCAAGTGGTGCTAACGGATTGTCAAATGGCTTTTTTTCTAATAAATCAATAACAGGAAATGCTAACTACAACCCCATTTTTGATGAGTTTTCTGATGAAACAAGAAATTCCTATTCTCTAGGATTTGGATTTTCTCAAATTTTGAGTAAGAACCTACAAGGATCTTTGGCCTTAGATTTTATACAACAGCAAGGATTACTATCTACCCCGTTTCAGCGAATCTATTTTAGTGATATAGCAGATTCTTTCATTGATAATTTTCAGTTGGCAGATGCTATAGAGCAATTACCGGACAGCCGGTTTAAAGTGGCAGCTGGTGGTCGTTTAAACTGGTACATTAATGAAACATTTGTAGTAAGAACATTCTATCGATACTATTATGACGATTGGGGTATAAATTCACATACGGCAAGTATAGAGTTACCTATAAAACTTACAGACAAGTTTACAGTATATCCTTCCTTTAGATATTATCAACAGTCAGCGTCAGATTATTTCTATCCGTATGAAGAGGCTTTATCGACAGACATTTTTTATACTTCAGATTATGATTTGTCGGAGTATTCAGCAAATCAATTGGGCTTAGGGGTATCGTATACCGACATTTTTACAAAGGCTCATATTTGGAAACTCGGGCTTAAAAGTATTGATTTGAAGTATTATAAATATGATAGAGATACTACTTTTAGTTCTAGTATTATAACAGCGGGATTTAAGTTTATTATGGACTGAAATTCTGAATGAAAAATTAAGAAAAAACAGGTCGCTAGCCCTGTTTTTTAGTTTGTCTCTAAATTGAAATTACCGTAATTCCGTAAAAAAGGTTCCATGTTTTAAAATATCTTTAGCAATATTACAATTGAAAATGATGGAATTGAGAAAGGAATATGACCTTATTTGTGTGTTGGTGCAAATTTCATGAGTGCAGCGTAAGTATTATTAGTAAAGTAGTTTAAACCAGATCTTAATGTACTGATCGTTGACCGATTAGATAAGGTAGCACAAGAAAGTTCTGCTGCTTGGAACAATGCAGGAACGGGACATTCAGCCTTATGTAAACTTAACTATTAGCTTGAAGATGAAGAGGGTCATGTGAACATAAAAAAGCAATTGACATTTGTACACAATTTGAAACCTCAAAACAATTTTGGTCTTTTTTGAAAAATCTAGAATTGCATTAAAATTGGCTTAGAAAGTTGCTATTTTAAATGTTATATAAAATTAAAAACGCCAGAAAATTACTTTCTGGCGTTTTCGTTTTACAATAGCATAAGGGCGTTATCCTATTACAGATTTCTCTGTAATAAACGGTTGATTATAATGTCTTTGACCAGTAGCTTTATATAATGCATTTGCCAAAGCTCCTATAATAGGGGGCAATGAAGGCTCTCCTAAGCCAGTGGGATCAATACCATTATCTACAAAAAAGCTTTCTATTTCTTTTGGTGCTTCTTTATGTCGTATTAAGCGATAGGTGTCAAAATTAGAATGTTGAGGTTTACCATCTTCAAAGGTCATTTCGCTATAAGTTGCATGACCAATACCATCAATAATACCACCTTCAATTTGATTTTTTGCCGCCATTGGGTTAATTACAATGCCACAATCAACAGCGCACCAAACCTTGTTCACTTTAGGTGGTGTTACATCTGTTGAAAGATCTAGTACTTGTGCAACATAAGAATTATGGCAGTAGTATGATGAAACACCTCTAGCTTGACCATTCTTTTGATTTCCATCCCAACCAGATTTTTCTCTTACCAATTTAAGAACACCTGCATAACGTTCTGGGTCGTAATCATTATTTTTTGGATCGCCTACAGGTTTTTTAATTGCCCTATCAAACAACTCAAGTCTAAATTCTATAGGATCTTTACCTGCTGCTTCTGAAACTTCATCTAAAAACGCTTGTTCGGCACCCGCTACAAAGTTAGATCGTGGTGCACGCCATGCGCCTGTAGTAACATTCGTTTCTAAAGTGAATTTTTCCGCTAAATAATTATCAACTGCACCGGCAGGAAATCTATTTTCAAATATTAAATCATCGTTTGAACCGGCACCTTTTACATGCCAAGCAATTAAATTACCGTCTTTGTCTAAACCGGCCTTGTATTTAACTTTATAGGTTGGACGGTATGTACCTTGGGTCATATCATCTTCACGAGTATACACCAATTTTATTGGGGCTTGCATTTTTTGTGAAATAACAGCTGCTTCTACACCAAATGTGCCATATAGCCGTCTACCAAAACCACCGCCCATTCGGGTCATTTTAATATCTATTTTTTCTACTGGCAAATTCAATCTAGATGCAAGGGTTTTTTCTAAAAACTCAGGAGTTTGAATGGGACCGTTCAAAATAGCTCTTTCACCGGTTACGTCGGCGTAAAAGTTCATGGGTTCCATAGTATTATGTGCTAAAAATGGAGCGCTGTATGTGCGCTCTATGATTTGAGCAGCTTTTTTAAATGCACTGGTTACATTACCATCTTTACGAGCTGGTTCTTTAGAAGAAGTATTTAATAATTTTGTAATAGCCTCATCATGACCTGCTGTACTTTCTAAGGCAGAAGTTTTTTCCCATTCAACGTTCAATGCTTTTTTAGCCTGCATGCATTGCCAAGTAGTCTCACCGACGATAGCCACTAATTTATCTATAGCACCACCATCTGACCATTGTCTTTCAACACCTTCAGGGTACACATCAATAGGAAACACATCTTTTATACCTGGCATTGATTTTACAGATTCAGCATCCATTGACTTATATGTCATACCAAATGCAGGTGGATGAACTATCATAGCGATCAACAGACCTTCCTCTTGAATATCAATTCCGAATAAAGGTTTACCAGTCACTAAATTTGGTCCGTCTACGTTTCTTCTATCCGTACCAATAATTACAAAATCCTTACTATCTTTAAGGGAAACTTCTTCCGGTACTGTCATGGTAGCCGCCGAAGATGCCATTTCTCCATAACCAGCAGATTTATTTGAAGCCTTATGGGTTATAGTTCCTGCACTAGTTGTTATTTCTGAAGCAGGAACTTGCCATGCCTCTGCAGCGGCGGCAATCAACATATGTCGCGCAGTTGCCCCAGCCATGCGTAAACCTTGCCAACCGGCCCGAATAGATTGGCTGCCACCGGCGAGTTGTCTTTGAAAAATATCAGTATTTAAAGGGGCTTGCTCTACTATTACATTATCCCAATCTGTATCTAATTCCTCAGCGACAATCATGGGCATAGATGTTTTGACATTCTGGCCAATTTCAGGATTTGGTGACATGATAGTTACCATGCCATTATCACCTATTTTAAGGAAGCCATTAATATCAAACCATTCTTTAGGCATATTATTTACTTGTTCTGGGGTTGGGTTACAAGAAGCTAGCCAACTAAAACCTATTACCATGCCCCCACCTGCAAGGGCAGAGCTTTTTATAAAGGAACGTCTATTATATGTTGTTTTTATGAGTGTCATCTGTTAGTTTTTTAATGAAGTTTAAAATCCCAAAATTGTGGGTCACTTGTTTTTACGCATTTGAAGTATTAGCAGCGTTTTTAATCGCTTTCTTAATTCGCGTATATGTGCCACAACGACAGATATTACCGTTCATAGCATCCTCAATCTCCACATCTGATGGATCAGGATTTTTTTTCAAAAATGCACTTGCGTTCATTATTTGCCCCGCTTGACAATATCCACATTGGTATACATCTTCCTCTATCCATGCTTTTTGTACCGGATGATCTCCGTTTTCAGATAAACCTTCAATTGTGGTTATTGATTGTTCACCTACTGCTGATACGGGCAATTGACAAGACCGAACGGCATTGTCACCAAGATGTACTGTACAAGCACCACATTGTGCAATACCGCAACCAAACTTTGTTCCTACTAATTTTAAATGGTCTCTTAAGACCCAAAGCATAGGTGTAGTTGGATCTACGTCTATCTGCTCTGTTTTTCCATTAACTTTTAAACTGAAATTCGCCATTATTTCTTACTATTTAATTGAGTCCCTTGAAATTAGGTATTTTTTTAAAGCAATTAGAATGATTCGCGAATTAAATATCAAAAAATTTATAGCAAAAATGTAGAAGCTTTTAATTCTAAATACATAAACTGAAATTGATTATTCATTTTGATTATCAGCGTATTAAAGATTGAAGAATTATTTGATTTGAAATTTATCATAAAATGTAACTCTAAAAGATAACTCTAAAATGGAAAGAGTTACATAAAGATTCAATTGTGACATTCGTTTACTAGTGGCCTAAGTATTTTTATAAAATTGGATAATACCATGCTTTTATAAAGCATTGTGGTTATAAATATTAGGACATGATAACTCAAAATATTTCAAATTCAGTTTCTGAATCAATCATAAATACCATAGGAAATACCCCGCTGGTTAAATTGAATAACGTTTACGCAGGCAGTAAATTTAATCTATATGGTAAGTTAGAAGCTGCAAACCCAGGTGGTAGTATAAAGGATAGAACTTCATTATTCATTGTACAACAAGCATTAGAAAATGGTCTTATTAAAAAGGGCGATACTGTGGTTGAATCTAGTTCAGGTAATATGGCAATCGGCTTGGCACAAGCATGTTTACATTTTGGTCTTAAGTTGATTGTGGTAGTTGATCCTAATCTAAATTCACATACCGAAAAAATTCTTAAAACGTATGGTGTTCGTATCGAACATGTGACCCAACCAAAGAAGCAAGGCGGTTTTTTGGCGGCAAGATTAGAACGGGTTCAAGAGTTATTATCAAGTATTCCCAATAGTTTCTGGTCTAATCAATATGGCAATTTAAATAATCCATTAACACACCATAAAACTATGACAGAAATAATGAATTCATTGCATGGCAAATTAGATTACTTATTTGTAGCAACTAGCACCTGTGGCACGTTGATGGGTTGTGCTGATTATGTTTATGAAAACAACCTCGATACTAAAATAATTGCAGTTGACGCAGTAGGCAGTGTATTATTTGGTGGGCCTCCATTAAAAAGGTTAATTCCTGGGCATGGTGCAGGTGTACCTTCTCAGTTTTTAGACTTTTCCAAGATTCACGATTATATTTATGTTGATGATGTTGATTGCGCAAGAGGATGTTGGTCGCTTTTAGAAAATGAAGCGATTTTATGTGGAGGTTCATCTGGAGGTATGATAAGTGCCATAATGAAATATCAGAAAAAAATTGAAGATGGAAGTAATTGCGCATTGTTCTTGTGTGACCGAGGAGAACGATATTTAGATACCATTTATAATACAGAATGGTTATTGAAAGAGCTGCCTGAAAGCAAAAATGTGTTTACACCATTAGGCGGATGGTAAATTCAGATTAAAAATGGATGATGAACAAATTTTTAAAATTGCTGTAGTTGGTTTCGGACCAAAAGGGTTATATGGTCTTGAAAGGTTATTGGCCTATTTTAATCAGGGCTCAATATGTATGCCTGTAGAAATTCATGTTTATAACAACACCCATTTTTTTGGAGCTGGAGACGTATATCGAAATGATCAGCCCAAATGCCATATCATGAATTACGCTAATCGTAATATCAATGTATGGTCATTAGATAATCCCAAACCCATAATTTATGAAACCCCTGATTTCGTCACATGGTTAGCTAATGAAGGTTATTCAAATGTCGGATTAAATGATTTTGCGCCTAGATCACTAGTTGGTGATTATTTAATCTGCTGTTTTAAAGCTTTAATAACTAACCTCCCCAATAATATACAAGTAATAACTCACTTGGGTACTGTAAAAGATGTGTATAGGTCGAATGACGCCTATAAACTAACTTGGAGAGATAAAGAAGTATCAAGTGAATTAGAAATAATGGTTCAGAAGGTACTATTTACAACAGGTCATACCTCATTTAAATCCGAATCATTAAAAAAAGTACCATTCGGGAAAAAAGTAGCGTTTATTTATCCAACGAATGAAAGGCTAAATCATATAATCGCTAATTCTTCAGTTGCTTTAAAGGGTATTGGGTTAACTGGCATTGATGCCATTTTAGCATTAACAGAGGCTAGGGGAGGAATTTTTGAGGAGGATACTATGGGCTCAATGTCATATAAACCCTCGGGTAAAGAACCAAAAATGATTTATCCTTTTTCTCGGACAGGTTTACCTATGGTGCCAAGAAACGGATCACCAAATTCAACTACTAAACTCTATAACTTTACGAAAGATGTAATTGAAAATCTTCAAGGAAATAGACCTATTAATTTTAGCAAAACAGTGTTGCCGTTAATTGAAAAGGAATTTTATTTTGCTTTCTACAATAGATTATTTCAGAATTATGGACAGGAACTTTCACTTGATTTGCATTTTGAACTGATTGAAAATCAAGTGCGCTTATTTCATAATCATTATCCAAATGCAGTGGTTTTTAATTGGGATTATATTGTAAATCCATTTAAAGACGAAGAAGTAGTATCCAATAAAACTTTTAAAAAATATTTAGAATTTCTAATAAATGAAGCGCAATTAGGTGAAGACAAAAGTCCATTTATGGCAGCAGTTTCAACATGGAGAAAAGTCAGTCCCATTTTTAATGAATTATATAGTTACGGCGGATTAGATGCTCATTCTCACAGGCAATTCGATAGTTATTATTTCGGTCTTTTCAACAGATTAGCATACGGCCCACCTACAAAGAACATGAAAAAATTATTGGCACTATCAAAAGCAGGGCTATTAGACTTTACGTTTGCTAAATCAGCAAAGATTGTTGAAAATGGCAACAAAGGTGTATTTCAATTGGTAACTGAAAATGAGGCTCATAAAGTCTCTATTGATTATTTAGTAAATGCAACAATACCTAGGGCAAAAGAGAATGATTTTGAAAATGAATTATTTCAAAATTTAAAACAAAACGGACTCATTATAGAATATGAAAATAAAGAGAATTTTACCTATAAACCCGGGTGCTTGGCTATAAATGAATATGGCAATCCAATAGATTTAAATGGTAATGTGAATACCGATTTCACATTTTATGGCACACCAACCGAAGGCATCACTTTTGACAATGATACCCTATCAAGAACTAGAAATGACTTTGCATCTATATGGGCTAAAAAGGTCTATGAGGAAGTATTAGTAAGAGATAGAATAAATGAGAAACATGAAAGAGAAAAGTACATATTATAAAGGAAACCCCGAAGAAGGACTTACGCCAATAACCTCCAGTTGGATGCTTGAACTATTTGGAAAACAAGAAGTTGTAAGAGGATTAGTAGAGCGATATGGTTCTCCTATTAATATTCATCATTTACCAACTTTCAACGAAAATTGTATTAATTATAAGAAATTTTTTGATTCATACGGGTTAAAGTATAGAATTTTTTATGCTCGCAAGGCCAATAAATCGAAAGGTTTAGTGAAACAGGCTATCGAGTCAGGTATAGGTGTAGATACTGCAAGTTTTAAAGAATTGGAACAATCATTATTCTTAGGGGGTAACAGTGAAACCTTAGTTCTTACCGCCGCCATTAAAACTGAGGAACAAATAACATTAGCCATTAATAGTGGAGTGACAATAATTTTAGATAATGAAGATGAATGTGTTTTAACTCAAGCAGTTGCCAATAAAATTGGTAAAATGGCCAAGGTTGGCTTTCGTATTAGTGGTTTTGAAGTTGACGAAGAAAAACTATATAGTAGATTCGGGTTTGATGTCGACGAGGTTGTTCATTTTATTGGGTCTTACATAGGCGAAAACAAAATTTTTAATAGGTTAAACTTGATTGGGTTACATTTTCATTTAGATGGTTACTCTACATACCAAAGAAGTATAAGTTTAATCTCTTGTATAAAAATTGGCATTCGTCTTAAGCAACGTGGGTTTCCAATATCCTTTATTGACATAGGTGGTGGAATTTTAATGAATTATTTAGAAGATGAGAATGAATGGCTTGCCTTTGATGAAAGACTTAGGTCAGCTGTTTTGAAACAAAATAAAGACATCACTTTTAATAATAACGGATTAGGGTACACGCTTGAAGATGGCAAATTAAAAGGAAAATTGAATACCTATCCTTTTTATAATAAAACTAATAAAGAATCTTTTTTACGAGAAATATTAGATTTTATTGATGATGATTCTGGTTTGTCAATAGCAAGTCTATTATGTAATAATGATTTCGAGATTCGAATAGAGCCTGGTCGCTCTTTACTAGACCAAGTAGGTATTACCATTGCTAAGGTAATTCATAGAAAAAAGGATGCAAAAGGTCAATGGTTGGTTGGTTTAGAAATGAATATGAGCCAAATGATGAGTTCAAGTGCAGATTACTTATTAGACCCTTATATGATGTATGATACAAAAGTAAGTAGACCAGAAGCTGTTGGTGTTTATTTCACTGGAGCATATTGCCTAGAACGCGATGTTTTACTTAAACGTAAAATTAGATTACCTAAACTACCTGCAATTGGGGAGTATGTCGCATTTGTTAATACTGCAGGTTATATGATGCATTTTTTCGAAACAGAAGCGCATCTTTTCGAACTTTCTACCAACCTTATGTTTGCTGGTTCAAATGAAAAATTGTCATTCTTTCAATTTATAGACGATACTAAAATTGTTCATGAATAGCCTTTCATATATGTAATAGGAATTGCATCAATAACTAACTGTTTTAAGATAATGACAAGCATGGTAATTGGGTAAATTGAAATAAAACAATATATCATGAAAATACAAGCATATTTAGCCTTCAACGGAAATTGCCAAGAGGCATTAAATTTTTACGCAAATCTATTCGATGCAGAAGTTAAGAATAGACAAACCTATGAGGATAAGAACATAGATGTACCATCTTCTTTTCGACAAAAATTGCAACACGCAGAGTTAAAAGGAAAAGGTGTGCATTTTATGGCATATGATGCCTCACCTGATACACCTTTAAATAATGGGAATCAGATTAATATGAGTATTGATATTAATGATTTAGATGAAGGAGAACAATTGTTCAAAGATTTATCGGGTGGTGGACAAGTACATCATCAATTCAGAGAACGAGAATGGGGTCATTTTGGAAGATGCACCGACCGTTTCGGAATTGGGTGGATGGTAAATGTTGACAAATAAAAAGAGAACTATGGATATAATATATGAGTACGATGGTGTAACTGCTAGTAAGAGATTAGAGAGTTTCACTGAAGAAAAGTTAAATAAGCTTCATCATAAATTTGATGATATTATTAGAGCAGATGTATTTTTAAAACAAGAAAACACTTCTTCAGTCGAAACAGGTATGATTTGTAACATTCGACTTAGCTTACCGGGACCACGAATATTTGCTGAGGCAAGTAACCAAAATTTTGAGGAATCTGTTATGGAATCTGTCAAAGAACTTGAGCGACAATTGAAGAAACGGAAAGACAAAATGAAAACGTATTAAATAAGTGTAATACAAAAAAGCCCTTGCATTGCAAGGGCTTTTAATTAATATGGTTATACTATCTATAATCTTCTAAGATTTTAGTTGTTTGTAAATCATTGTGTAGTTTCTCTCGCTGATTTCTAATTATTTCCTTCAATCTCGGTGGCATCATCGTTTCTGTTAAGGCTTTATCGTAATCTTCAATAGCAGATTTATCTCCTCTTACGGCTTCCTCTAACATTGCCTCGTCATTATCTCCAGCAAAAAATGCTTTTACGTCCATCCATGTTCTATGTACGGTTCCAGCAGTACTTCCATCAATAGCAACACTACCCAAATCTAAATCGGGCACAGCAGCTCTGATTTCTCTTAAAAACTGCATTCTTTCAATCACTTTCTTTTCAAAATAAGTTTTAATTCCTACTTGTTCAGAATTTTTCGATGCTTTTTCAAAACCTTTTATAGCATCCTCATTTTTACTTACTAAATCTTTTAATCTGTGTTCTATTTTCTCTATATCCTTGTTCATAATATTAAATTTTATGTAGACCGTTGTGCCTACTATTAAACAATAATGATAGTCCTAAGTTAAGTTTATTTCATATCTAAAGTTGACTATAATGAGCAGGACTTTTGCTGTATTGATGTTATTTTTATGTAGAAGATCACAATATAAAAATCATCTAGGTTTTCGTTTATTTTTTCATCGGAATGAGTCAAGGTTTCCAGTGGTTAACTAGTATTTTTATTTAAATTTTAAAACTAAAATATTATGGGATTATCTCCACTATTTGGGGTAGCGAAGATGCTTGTACGAAGTCGAAAATTGAAAATGGCAGCGGTTGGTTTGCAGCTTGCATATTTAGGGTATACTTATATATCTGAAAAAAGAAAAAATAAACAGGTAGCTAAATAAGCTATATTCTTTTGTTAAGTACTGGTTTTTAGATGTTTATAAAACATTTTCAATTTATTAGTTTACACAATGGTGTAAAACCTATGAATTTTTATTAATAACAGAACGAATCGATTATTAGAACTTTGTGGTATTAACCCCCAAAATCTAGTAACATGAACAATTCATTAAAATGCACCCTTTTGTTTGCCTGTATGGCGACCCTGGGTTATGGCCAAGATTTGGCCTTCAATCATTCCTCTACTAATTTCCAAGAGAGGAAAATTAGCGAAGTATCTAAACGAATAGACAATTATGAGAAGTTAAAATCTCTTGGTTATGCCGATAAAGAGATTTTCGAAGACTTAGGCAATGCTAACTTTTTAACCAAGAAGTATGAAAACGCGTTGTACTGGTATGGTAGATTAATGGAAATTTCAGAAGATGGATCTTTATCTAAGAGCTATCAAAAGAGATTTGATCACGCCGTAACCAAACTAGGTAAGCAAGTTCAAAACGAAATTGCCGATGAAAACTGGACCGAGTTGGTTAAGGACGACTATAAAATGACGCAAACGGTTATACCTACTCGTATTACGACGAACAATAGAAGTAAATTTTTGCCCTGGGATAATGAAGAAGCTAGTGAAGAATTAGCTTCGAATCTTAAAAGCCCGTCCAATACAACGGGTGAATATTCTCAACCAATAGCACTTACAAATGGTGGTAATACTGCATATTTCAGTAAAACTACCTACCGAAAACCTGTAACAGGTATTTTTTCGAAAAGAAAAGAAGTTCATAAAATTTACAAGGCCGAAAAGGTGGCCGGCGAATGGAAGAGAATTACAGAGGTACCTATATGCCCTGGCGATTACTCTGCAAAACACCCAGCAGTTTCACCAGATGGTAGCCGATTATTCTTTGCTTCTAACATGCCTGGTACTTTTGGTGAATACGATATTTATGTAGCCACTATTCAAAAAAATGGAGCATTGGGTATTGCAAAGAATCTTGGTGAAAAAGTAAACACAGCCAAGAATGATTTACATCCAAATCCTGTAGCTAATGGTACGCTTGTTTTTGCTTCCGAGGGTAGAGAAGGTTTTGGTGGCTTAGATGTATTTATGGTAGAAGTAGGGCAGAGAAAAGTCGGCCTTGCAGTAAATATGGGAAATACAATCAATAGTTCTTTTGATGAATATTCTGTAAACCTTTTACAAGGTAATGGTTCTGGCTATGTAGTATCGAATAGAATGGCCAAAGGTAAGAGTGCCCAAAATGTTGCTTTTAATTTAAATGATAAGCCTATTAAAGAGAAAGATAGGGATGACCGCTTTTTAGAAGCATTCAATAGTGAAAGACAGACGCATTATTCTAGTTCTGTTTTTGAAGATGAATAACCACCCATTATTCATTTCCCCCAATAAGTAAAAGACAATCATTTACTAATCATAAAATTCTATCGTTATGGAAAGTCCGTTAAAAATCAATAGTTTAATTATTGCATTACTTTTATTGGCCCTTGTCCAAACAGTTAAAGGTCAAGAATCCAATACTAATTTAGGTTCAAGTAGCACCTACCACAATCAATTATTCTTCAATCGTTTTTTCATCAATCCTACTTTTTCATTAGTGCGCGAAAACAAATCATATTTGAACATATTACACAGAAATCAATATGCCACATTCGATGACAATAGTCAAAACTACTTTTTAGGTTTTAGTAATAAATTAAATGACCATACCGCTGTCGGTATAGGAGTTTACAGTCAATGGTCTGGCGTTGTGCAAGAATTTGGATTTAATGCCAATTATGCTTCTTCGGTACGTTTAGGCGAAAAATCTGTTTTAACCTTTGGTACGAACATTACGTATTTTAATCAAGGTTTAGATAAAAATAGAATTGTAACGAGTGAAGCTGATCCAGAAATTGCAGATGCTAGAAAGGAAAGTAAAATTGCAGTACAACCAGGTATTAATCTTTCACTAGGGAAATTTGATTTTGGTTTGTATGCTGAAGACCTTTTAAAGTATAACCAAACGACAAATGAATTTTTAACCGATTTATCTACAAAAAGTGTGAAAGCATCGCTGCAGTACACTCATTCGTTCGAAAATTCTAGAGGGCTTTTTGAAAATGCCCGATTAATGCCAATGGCGCAAGTTGGTCAAAACTTAGATGGTAGCTTGTACTATTTTGGGTCTTTATTATTAGACTTGCCAAACTACGGATGGTTACAAACAACAGTAGATGAAGAGTACGGTGTTGCTGCCGGTATAGGTTTTAACTTAAGTGAAAAAATGTCTTTGGGTTATTTAATGGAAAAAGATTTGTCTAGTAATGAGGCTAACTTAGGATGGAACCATGAAATAACTTTGGCATATAAATTTAAAGATGATGATTTGAATATAACAGTAGCAGACAATTCATCAGATAATCAAATAGACAATATTGTAAGAAACTATGAGGAGCAAATTGCTCATTTGATAGAGGAACGCGATAATGCGAGACAATCAAATCAGAAAAGAAAACATACTGATATAGCTGAAAATGATTTGGCTTACGAGAACAAAATTATACTTGACGAATTAATTCTACGTCAAGACTCCATAGAAAATGAAAGAATTGCGGCTTTTGAAGAACGTTTTGAACTTATAGTTAGAATGCTGCGAAACGATATTGATACCACAATTAAAAGCTCATTACAAGATTTTAGTGTAGAAGAGAACTCATCATACGTTTCTAATTCTAGTAAAAATGAGGATTTGGATTTTGAAACTGAGCCGGTAGATGCGTTCGCATCTTCAAGAAGAGCTAATTTTAAAGAATTACCGGTTAAAATGCTAGTGGATTCTGATGTTATAGATATGAATTCTGGTTATTATGTAATAGCTAATGTATATAGTAACACAAAATATTTAAACGCTTTTATGAAAGACCTTAAGGAAAAAGGGTTGGATCCAAAGCAATTCTACAATAAAGAAAATGGACTGTACTATGTGTACTTGGCAGATTATGATTATAAGAATGATGCTCAAATGGCTGCAAGTACCAATTTAAATGGAAAATACAATCAAGAGAAATGGATTATGCAAGTAAATGAAACAACGGCTACTGCATCAAATACTTTTGAGGATGATGATATAAGTAGAGAATAGAGGTAAGATTGAGCCATTATTTTCTGCGATTTTATGGTTGATTTGAATTGTCAATAAAGGAGGGGCGTTATCCGGGGGGATGACTGGGTTCCCTCCTTTTTTTATTTTTTTAAGAAGGTAGTTCTCGGTTTAACATAAGGTTAACAATCGATGAACTACCTTTTTATTTGGCAAAAAACTGTATTTGAACGAAAAATCTGATGTTTTTGACGGGTATATGGCATTAATATATATATTTCTCGAACCAAATTTATTGTAAGTCAATGTTTAACCCCAAATTCCCCCACTATTATGACAAAATTTTACCTACTAAATTTTTGTATCAATTTACATCTCACTTCTCATGAGATTTCTGATTTTTTTACAAAACGAAATTTCTTAATTCCAAAGTTTAGCGATCGTTTCGGTATTCTAAATTTAAATCAATAGCGATTAAGCCTTTTTGATTTAAAAATTATAACTGAACATGGACAAAGAATAATCTAAATACATAGATTAATCTTCGAAGTACCCCCATTTGGTATACTTAAATGAACCGATAGTTTAATCTATAGGCTCATAAATACTGTCCTATTGTTTAGTTATTCAAGAGCCAAAAGGTTCTTGAAAATACTCAAAACTAACATTTGATATTCTTCCGTTTTGGAATGAGTATCGCTAAACTTTGGAAATTATGAAAAATTCTATTACTCGAATTATCGTATTGGAAAGTGATAAATCATTACATACTGTTTATAAAAATCACTTTGACGAATTAGCAGATTATGAATTAGTTGGCAGTTACACTTCTGCTAAAGATGCATTAAAAGATTTTGGTTTTACAAGACCACACATTGTACTGTCGGAAATAGAATTAAATGGCACTAATGGTATTGATGCTATTAAACTATTTAGGAAAAAGGAGTGGGGCATTAAAGTTATAATGTTCAGTGAAATAAATGATTTTGATGTCATTAAAAATGCTTTTAAAAAAGGTGCGAATGGCTATTTGACGAAGCCGTTAACACTAGATAAATTAGAACATGCTTTACGCAGTATGGAAAAAGAAGGTGCTGCAATGAGTAATGATATAGTAAAAAAAATCATTCATAATTTTCACAAGAAAACCTTTGCATTTTTCTCTGAAAGAGAGAATCAGATTGTAGATTATTTGTGCCAAGGCGCCACCTATAAAATGATTGCACAAAAGCTTTTTGTAACCCCAAGTGCAGTAAATTTTCATATTCAAAATATCTATTTAAAGCTAGATGTAAATTCGAAATCGGAAGCACTTATTAAACTTGAACAGCTGCAAAATCAACTTGAAGAATATTAAATCAGTCATTTTAAATATTGAATTAAATGGTTTTACGAAAACCTTTTCGAAAATTATAGGTAATATATTTTTTATATAAGTATTTGATTTATAGTGTTTTAAATATAAAATAATTGATTTATGATTTTCAATTATATATAGGTTACTATAAATTTT
>RCMY010000730.1_pt1 | contig 31324 bp, 28 predicted proteins | sample 2041341 | NCBI WGS metagenome assembly RCMY01 (sample SAMN09708234, study PRJNA481090) | Marine sediment metagenome, whole genome shotgun sequencing project. | reverse complement strand
CGGCGCACCGACTGCCAGGCGCGGGTCATGAGCGACGATCGCTGCTTCCGGCCCTGTCGGGCGGTGCGCACGACCGGCCCGGACATTTTCCATGCCGCGGTCCGCTGCGATACCGCACGGAGGTCGAGTTGGTCGAGCGTGAACGCTCGGGCGGTGATCGGGAGGTCGATGTACAACCCGTCGGCGTCGCCGGGGAGGTGCACGATGCGGTCGATGCGGTTGCCGCGCAGACCGAGCGATCGAGCCACGCTCGACACAGGTCCGGCCAGGCCGTCGAGGCGTAACTGTGGCCCCATCGTTTCGCCTGGATGGGTGTCGTCGACCCGATATCGCATTCGTAGGCGGTACCAACCCTCGGACCATTCGGTATCGAGGCGCAATCGAGGCCGGGCCCCGATCACGCGCCACGCATAGCGACCGCTCGGATCGGGTTCGATATCGCCTGCCGGCTCCAACACAGTCATCACCCTGTTTCTACCCCACCGTCAAGATTTGTGAGCGTTTACGCGCACTATGTGCGCGTTATCGCTCACAAATCTCCGGATGAGGATGCTGAAGGGTGCACTACGGTGCGGCCATGTCCGCAGGAGAAGTGCTGATCGTTTCGGGGCCTCCGGGGTCGGGCAAGACCACCGTGGCCCGCGCGCTTGCGAGCGAAGCCGGGCTGGGTGTGCACCTGGAATCCGATTGGTTCTTCCGGGCGATCTCGGCAGGTTTCATCCCACCGCATCTCCCGGACGCACACGCGCAGAACACCACGGTGATCGACGTCACCGTCGATGCCGCAGCCGGCTATGCGAGCGCCGGCTACTTGGTGGTGTGGGACGGCATCGTGGGACCGTGGTTTCTCGACCGCGTGGTGCAACGGCTCGCCGCGCGCGGCGAGCGGGTTCGCTACCTCGTGCTACGGCCGTCACGTGAGGTCGCTCTGGCCCGGGTGATCGAGCGCGATGGCGCCGTCGAGGGGTCGGGTGTCGAGACGATGTACGACCAGTTCGCCGACCTCGGTGCCTTCGAACGACATGTTGTCGCAAGTGACGCAAACGCCGCCGATGTGCTCGCGCTCAGCCGGGCTGCGGCCGCCGATGACCGCTTTCTCGTACAAGGGGAGGGGTGGGTCGACGATCGTTGGCCGGTCTCGGTCAAAGGCGTACTCGCCTGGAACGGCCGCATCGTGGTGTTGCGCAATCGCCGGGACGAGTGGGAATTGCCCGGCGGACGCCTCGATGCCACCGACGCGAGCCCCGAAGACGCATTGCGCCGTGAGATGGCCGAGGAGCTCGGCCTCGAGGTCACGGTCGGCGCAATGATCGATTCGTGGATCTACGACGTTGAAGGCAAACGGGTGCTGATCGTCACCTACTCCTGCCAGGCAACCGAGCCGGAGTCCCTGACGCACAGCGATGAACACACCGCCGTCGCACTGATGACGTTGGCCGACCTCGAGCGCGCCTCCATCCCCGAGGGCTACCTCCGTTCGATCGGCGCCGTTGTCTAGGGGACGTACGTGCCGGAGAACGCGCTGACGCAGAGCAGGACGAACCCCGCCGCGGAGACGACCATCGCCGCGCCGAAGGTCTTTCGACCCCGAAGGACCCCGGCCAGAACGATGAACAAGGGCACGATGCTGAGGGCGTAGCGCTCGAACGAGTTGATATTCACCGCGCCGAGTCCCAGAATCAGCCCGGCGATGGCCCAGACAATCTCGCTGCGGCGCAGATATCGGTGGCCTTGGACGAGGACGGTGAGCAACGCGAGCCCGGCACAGAAGTGCAGGATGGCGGCTTGGTCGCTGTTGCGGATGCCCTCGCCCAGCGAATAGATGGCCCGGGTGATCGGCTCGCGAAAGGCGCCGCGGCTCTCCCGCTGGGCGTCGAAGGGCGCAAGAAACGAGCCGAATCGCCACTGGGCCCAGCTCAAGTGCGCCAGCAGGCCGAGCACCGGCGCCACGACGGGCAGGAAGCGACGCCGATCGATGGGCTGGCCGCGGTCACCGAGCAGTTCGATCAGGGCGACGGCGGCGAGCAGGACACCCAGCGATCTCGTCAGCGTCGCAAGGAGGCCAAGCGCTGCGGCGAGCAGCCACCGTTCGGAGGTGAACGCGATCATCGCTCCGATGGCGAAGACGAGGAAGAGCGGTTCGGAGTACCCGAAGACCAACACGAACGATGCCGGGTACAGCGCCAGCAGCCAGATCGCCCGAATGCCGGCGGCCTCATCGATCCGATCGCGGACGAAGATGAACAACAACCCGGCCGCGACGAGCGCAGACGCATTGGCCATGACGAGGAGGGCGGTGTCCTCGCCGCTGCCGAACAGCCAACCGATGCCCCGGGCCAGCTGGGGATACAAGGGGAAGAACCGGAGGACGCCGTCTTGTCCGTACTGCGATGCGGCGTCGACGTAGCCGAGTTCGGCGATCCAGCGGTACCACGACCCGTCCCACGACAAGAGCCCTTGGTCGAGTGTGAGTGGCCGAGGCGTGGCGGCCCGCGCATCGGCGATGGCGTAGGACAGCCAGACGAGACCGCGGGCCACCACCCAAGATGCAATGAGGTGAAGGATGATCCGCGGGTCGAGCGGTCGGCGGGAACGAACGGCCGGGTTCGTATCGGCAGGGTCCACTACAGCGGGGTTCGAATCGGAGGGGTTCGAATCGGCGGGGTTCATATCTGCGGTGTCCATATCGGCGGTGTTCATGACGGTGGCGAGAAACGTACGAGGGCCGCCGGTTCATAGCGCTCGGCGTTGGCGGCGACGATGGTCTCGGCCGACCGGTTGGCCGTGAGCGATTCGATCAGCCGCTCACACTGGCCCTCGAACGTGCGATAGCCCGTGGACAGCACCAACCAGATCGCATTGCCGCCGGCTTGCGCATCGGTCGCCGTGGCGAACGCAGCCGGGTCGGCGGCCGCACTCCGGTCGGCATAGTCCCGCCAGTCGACCCGAGCAGGATCGCCGCGGTCGGGATACGTGATCGCTACGAGTCCCTCCGGGAGGTAGCGGCTGTTGGCCGGACCCAGCTGGTCGGGGCAGAAGACCACCACGTCGCCGGGCATCATGCCCGCCTCGACCGCGGCGGCGATCTCGATGGCTTGGCTGCGGTCGACGTTGGTCGAATACGCGGCGGCAGCGAGGCTCACCACCGTCACGCCACCGATGACCCACGTCAATGCGTGACCTTCGAGGCGGCTGACGCCGCGCACGACCAGCAGTAACAGCAGTGGCACGATGACCGCTGCGTAACGCGGTTGATAGGTGTTCGAGGTGGCGAAGCTGATGAGCGAACCGACGACCAGCGTGCCGCCACCCACAAATGCCAACCGCCTGGCCGCGGGTGCCACCCGCATCGGCAAGGACAGTGAGCCGTCGGACGTGCGGAGGGCAAACAACCCGGCGACCATCAGCACCACGATGGCGACGCCGACCAGCTGTGACTCCGACCGCGGCCCGCCGCCGAGCTCGAAGATCGTGGTGGAGAGTACTTGAGCCGGGCGAGCGCGACCGCCCCACGGCGTTCCCGTATGAGCCATTTGGTCGAGCAGCACCGGCACCCAGGGGAGGAACAACACGCCGCCAGCGACGACCGCCGCCGCGCACTTGCGGGCATTTCGAACCAAGTCCGCTGGTCCGGCCGAGGGACGACCGAGCCACAACAAGCCGAGCCCCGAGACACCCAGGAGCCAAATCGACCAGTAGTGCGTGTACAGCAAGGCGGCGGTTACGACGGTGACCCCCAGCAGTCGCAGCGGCGTGGCGCGTTCGAGGGTCGAATCGACCAGGAGCCACAGGGCCAGTGCCAGCAAGCTCAGCAACGCATACATCCGGGCTTCGGTGCCATACCGGATGAGAAAGGGAGATGCCGCGAAGACCAGCACCGCAACGATGCCGCTGGCGTGATTCTCGAGCCGTCTTCCCGCGAGGTAGGCGAGCGGCAGAATGGCGACCGAGGTGACGCCCGAAAGCGCCCGTACCGATGCGTCGGTGGTCCCGAAGACATCGCTCCACAGCCACAGCAGCGCGTAGTACAGCGGCGGGTGACCATCTTGGCGAAGGGCGTCAACCCAACCGTCCGGTCCGACCTCGGCGATGTTCACCGACAATGCCTCGTCGAGCCACAGCGGTGTGTCGACGACGAAGCGCAACACGATGCCGATGAGGACCGCCACACCGGCAGCAATGATGGCCGGGGTCGACCAGGATGCCGCCGGCAGATCCTCTGGCGGCGCGACGGTTCCTGCCGTGCTCATGGGCGGTCGGCTCACGGGTGGTCGGCTCACGGGTGGTCGCGCTCGGCAGGGTCCGGCCCGTCAGGATTCGGGGCCGCCGCCTCCATGGCGGAGAGGCGATCTTCGAGCATGCGTACCCGGCCGGTGAGGTCGGCGATGCTGGCCCGGTCATCGAGGTTTGCGTAGTCGACCAGCTTCTTCACGGCCCTCGCACTCTTGAAAAAGGCCTTCCGGCTGCGCTGACCGGCAATCCAGGGATTGTCGATGTCGTCCGGAAACTCGAGTCGCCGCACGGCGAGGTCGAGACGGTGCCAACGAACCGCCTTCTCGAGATTTTCGGCTTCGGCGGTGTCGAGATGCAGCTCGGGATTGAGACCGGCAAACAATCCGCGCTCGCGATAGAGCTCTGGGTGATGGTTTTCGAACAAATAGTTGGCCGGACGAACCTGGGTCGGCCATTCTCCCGGGAACTGCGGCCAGCCGAGCGTCACGAAGGGTTCGGGCGGAGCGAAGCGATGCGGCGCGAGCTCCGGGCCCAGGTTGAAATACATGGACCACTCGTCGACCGGATAGCGCGCCGACGCGTCCTGGACCTGCAGCGCGACCTGTTTGAACAGCTCGCGGTCGATGAGTTGGGGCATGTGCGAGGCGTACGCAAGGGGGCGTTCGAGTCCCAGACGCCGCAATACGAGCAGGGTGTTCGACAAACCCTGGTCGAACGGCGTTTCGTCGCGTTGCCATCCGTCCAGCTCGTAGAAAAAGTAGCGCCGGGCCCGGCCATCGGGCGTTCGAAACGTGTCGACGGTGAGCGGCTGCAGTGGTCGATTGTCGTCGTCGGCCATGATGAATTCGGCTGCGATGGCATCGTGCTGCAACATGGCCGTGCGGATCAGGTAATTGCGGCTGGTGTGGTCGGTGGCCTTGAGGTGTTCGATGTCGATCCCGGCCGCCACCGCAATCTCCTCGTCCGTGAGCACCGTGACGGCGCATGCCGGGTGCGCAGCTTGCGCGACGGCCATTGCCTCGCTCGCCGGGGAAACCGCGACGATGTCGTCGACAAAGGGCATGTAGTGCGCAACATGGGACAGCGTCTGGTGAAAGACCGCCGGCCGGTTGGTCAGATAGACGATTTGCACGGTCGAACTCTAATCGTCGCCGCGCAGCCTTGACGCGACGGTGCGGTCGGGGAGTCGGCGACGTAAACGTACCGACCGTCGGGACCGTCGAGCCCACCGCAATTGGCTACCGATCGCCAACACGCCCCGAATTCGACGGCGGGCCAGCGTGGTGTCAGCGTCGCCGCCACGGTGCTGGTTCACCCACGCACGAACGCCCATGCGGGCCGCGACCGCGCTGCTGGTGGCAAGCGCGCCGATCGAAGTCGCCAGCGGAGCGTTCCGCAGGAGGAGTAACAGTCGATTGCGTTGCTGCAGCACGTCGGTCTGCAGGCTGCCCTGGCCCGTCGTGGCGGAGTGACGGTGACCGACGGTGGCGGCGTCCACGTATCGGTACCGCCAGCCGCGTGCTCTTCCTCGCCACGAGAGATCGGTGTCCTCGTAGTAGAGGAAGAACTCGGGAGCGAACACGCCAACATCTCGGAGATAGGACGGCGACAACATGACCGCAGCGCCGCACCACGTCGGGACATCGCGCACCGGTGCGTGGAGCGACGAGGAGCCTTCGAGAAAGCCACGATTGTGGCCGGTGCCGTCGGCCGTGACGAACGAGCCGGCGTTCTGGATCACCTCGACCCCGGGTTGGTCGACGTCGACGGTGATGGCGGTGCCGGAGCGGTCGGCCTGCACCGCGACCCCAGCGATCTCGACGGTGGTCGGAGATGCAGCGCCGACCGTGATGGTGAGCGGGCCGAGATCGACCGGGACGCGAAGAACGGCGCTATCGCCCAGGTACCACCAGGATGCGCCGTCGGAGCGCGGCATCCGGTAGGCCCCGCCGACTGCGTGGCACTGCGCGGTGACGTCCCGGCCGCCGGCGAGAACCCGCATGACGCGAGCCATCCCGTTGTCGAGCGAGATCGGAAACTCGGCAAAACGCTGGTCGAACACGATGCGCGGGCACGCAGCACCGACGTCGGGAGCACCGATGAGGGCATCGTAGAGCAGCCCGAGCGCGTCCTGGCCCACGATGGCGTCGGGGTTGAGCAGTAGCACGGCATCGACGTCGTCGAGGTTCGAGAGGCCGTGATTGTTGGCCCCGAAACCCGAGTTCGTGCTGCGTCGCACCAACTCGATGTCGTCGAAACTCTCCCGTACGGCTTCGGCGCTGCCATCGGCCGACGCGTTGTCGATGACGACGATGTGTTTGGTGCCGACCCACGTCGCCTGCACGGCAGACTCGACGCAGCGGCGCAGCAGTGGCCCGGCGTTGTGATTGAGAATGACGATGCGCAGACGCGGGCGCGGCGCTGGGGAGTGGATCACAGACGCCTGCGACCCAGCTTGCCAAGGGCACGGCGTGCTACTTCGGCGGGGCCCTTTTCGGCTGCGTGTCGGCGCGCGCGTTCGACATAGCGCGTCGGTAGGAGGGGCAGCTTCGGTCGCCGCTTCGTGACGATCGGTGCGAGCGTTCGGTCGGTGAGATCGGCGGCGCGTTCCGGCGCGCTCAGGTAGGCGAGGAGCGGGGCGAGCGTGTGATGCCAGGTCATTTCGCGGCTGAGCTCGGTCGCGGCGGCTGCGCTGTCCGCCAACGCTTGCGGGTCGGTGACCAAGGCCAGAATCTGATTTGCGAGGCTGAGCGGGTCTTCTGGACCACAGGTGCGCGCCGCCCCTGCCGCTTCGAGTCTGGCGATGAGCGGATCTCCGCCCGTGGCCACCGTCGGGAGTCCCGCCCACAAATGGTCGAGCAACCGCGTGCGATAGGAGAAGCGGGTCTCGAGATGGTCGTGGTGGGCGCTGACCCCGATCGTGGCGTCGAGCAGGAGCCCGCCCCGATCGGAATAGGGGACCCACTCGGGATGGAAGACCACGTGTTCTCCCCACAGGCCGAGCGCCTCGGCCCGCTCCTGGGTCTGGGCGACCAGCACCGGGACATCCAGCTCGCTGTTGGGGTGCGCGGCACCCCAGAAAACCAGACGGATCGTCGGCACGGTTTGGCGGACGATGTCGACCGCATCGACGAGGGTGAGGGGGTCGAGCCAGTCGTGCAAGCCACCCGCCCACAACAACACGGGATCGTCGTCACCGAACCGGTGAGCAGCCCGCAATGGCGATCCGGCGTTCACCGGTGGGATCTCGCTGATACCGAACGGCACCACGTCGAGCAGGGCCCGAAGGGTGGGGTCCTGGGCGTGGGTTGCGGCGTTGAGACGGCCGGCCGCCGACAGGTGGCCAAGCCAGAAGTCGCGCTGCCGCTCGCTCGAGCAGAGGAAGTAGTCGCCTCGTGCGAGCTGGTCGGCCAACGTGAGGAGCGCCCCCTCGCCGAGATCGATGCGGCGGATTCGATCCGACCCGCCGCGATGCAACGCTTCGAGCTGGAATGGGTCGTACAGATCGACGACGATGCACGCCTTGCTCTGGTGCAACTCCGGGTGTTCGAGGAGCACTTTGCCCTGCAGCACAATGACGTCGTAGTCGCCGTGGACGGCAGCGTCACCCATCACCGAGATTCCGGCGGAGTCGGCGCGCACGTGGGTCGGCGCCGTACTCGCAAGGGTGACCTCGTGGCCGGCCTTGCCGAGCTCTTCGGCGATGTGGCGTGCCCGAATGGCTGGTCCTGCTGCCCTCTGGCCCAGTGGCTCAGCGGTTGCGATCAGCACGCGCTGTGGGGTCGGTGGCATCCGCAAAGACTAACCGGCCGCCCGGTCGTGGGGAACCTCGACAGGTTTGGCTACAGTCGCGACGTGCTCGCCGGTCCCGTGTTCATCGCCGCAGTTATCGTCGTCATCGGCGGCGCCTTGAAGATCGGCACGCCTGCTGCGACGCAAAGCGCGCTCCGAGCGCTCTCGCTACCCGACAATCGTCGCCTCGTGCAGCTGATGGGCCTCGCCGAGGTCGCGGTGGCGGCCGCCATGTTGACCTTCGGCGGTCCAGTCGCGGCTGCACTGCTCGCCGTCGCCTATCTCCTGTTTGCGGGTTTCGTCGTCGCCGCGCAACGCAGCAGTGCCGGCCTGGCGTCGTGTGGGTGTTTCGGAAGCATCGACACACCGCCCAGCGTCGTGCATGTGGTCGTCAACCTGGCTTCGGCCTCGGTGTTGGGTGCCGCTGTCGTTTGGCCGGTCGACGACCTGGGTGCGGTCATCGCCGACCAGCCTTGGCTCGGCGTGCCGTTTCTGGGGCTCGTGGCCCTCGGGAGTTGGCTCGTGTACGTCATGATCACCGTGCTGCCGCAAACCAGTGCCCCGGAACGATCCGCAGCAGTCGCCGAATTCTCGCTTCGAGGTATCCCATCATGAGCACCACGTTGGTCCGCAAGGCTGCGCAGTTTCTCGAACGTCGCACCGACCGTCGCGGGTTCCTTCGTCGGTCGGCCCTGGCGAGTAGCGCGGTGGCGGTTGCACCGAGCGCCTACGTACTCCGTCCCAAAACCGCCTATGCCGCGATATGTAACTGCTCGGGCAGCCGATGCGACTGCGGTGCGCTGTGCTGCGATGGCTACACCGAGTTCTGCTGCACGCTCACCGGAAGCAACGGGTGTCCGCCGAACACCACCTACGGCGGTTGGTGGAAAGCCGATGGGTCCGGATACTGCGACAATGGCACGCCGCAACCGCGGTATTACCTCGACTGCAATGCGCCCTGCAACGGTTGCGGCTGCGGTTCTCGCGGGGTCTGCGCCGGATCCTGCTCTGGCACGCCGTGCGGCTGCGGTGCCGGCAGTTGCAACAATCGGAAGGCCGGTTGCACGGGCTTCCGGTACGGCCAGTGCAACCAGGCGGTCCAGTGCCTCGGTCCAATCGTGTGTCGCGTGGTCACGTGCACACCGCCGTGGGCCCTCGATCCCACATGCACCAAGGCCGTCCGGACCGACAACAACACGCGCTTTCACAATCGACCGTGCCTCCAGGCCGACCCCGGCAATCCCGAGGGGTCTGTCGTCGATCTCCAGATCGCACCCGGCGGCATTCGCGTCGTCGGCTACGTGTTGCAGACCGCGGCTCGCACCCTTCGGATCTCCTCTGGCGCCACGACGCTTGGCGAGACCACGGCCAACCTCAGCGCCGCCGATGTCGGCAAGTCCGAACCAGCCGGACCACCGGTGGCCTGGTTCGAGGCGAAGTTCGCAGTCGCCTCGGGCGCGCAGACGATCTGTGCCTCGATCGTCGACGGCGCCGTCATCCGCCGGATCGGCTGCCGCAACTTCACCGTGCCCTACGGCAGTCCAATCGGCGCGATCAACGCTGCTGTTGCGGTGGGATCCAACAAGGTCAACGTTCGCGGCTGGGCCCTCGATCCCAATGTCCGTCGCCCGATCGGTATCCATGTCTTCGCAAACGGTTCCTACGTCGGCGGGGGTGCGGCCAACGTCGATCGCCCCGATGTCGAGCGCGACTACCCGGCGTTCGGGGCCAGGCACGGGTTCGACGTCACCGTCGAGGTCCCCGACGGCACGCAGGAGGTCTGCGTCTACGCCATAAATCGAGACGCCGGCGCGAACACGCAGATCGGTTGCCAAACGCTCTCGATCACAGCCAATACGGTCACCGGCGTCGTCGAGTCCGTCGGTGCGGCTCCCGGAGCGGTGCACGTCAAAGGGTGGGCGGTGGACCCCACCTCGTCCGATCAGGTGCGGGTTCGCATCTCCGTCGACGGAACAGCGGTCGCCACCGTGGTGGCTGACGATCCTCGGGTCGACCTCGACAACTTGTTCGGTCAGGCCGCGCACGGCTTCGAGGTCACCGTTCCGGTCGGCGCGGGCGAACATCAGATCTGTGTTGACGGTTTGCCCGCCGGCGGTGGTCGTGCGCAGCGAATCGGCTGCGCCACCACATCGACGGGCGGTTCGCCGGTGGGTGGCGTGGACGCCATCGAAAGCCGTGCCGATCGCGTCGTTGTCCGGGGCTGGGCCGTCGATCCCGACACCACGCTGCCGGCGGTCATGCACTTTTACGTCGACGGAACGTTCGACTCCGCGGTGCTGGCCGACCGCGAACGGTCCGACCTGCCGTTCGGCATCCGCAACGGCGGATTCGTCGGGGCGATGTTGTTGTCGCCCGGACCGCACGAGATCAAGGTGTTTGCGTTGGACCGCGTCGGCGGCAACCGTGTCACGTTGCTCGGCGTGTATTCGGTCGATCCGCGGTCAGGCTCACCGTTCGGTGCACTCCAAGATGTCAGCGCGAACGGCTCGGTGCTCACGGTGCAGGGCTGGGCGATCGACCCCGACACCACGCGGGCCATCGGCGTGCACGTGTACGTCGACGGTGTCTATGCGGGCGGTGGGCGCGCCGATCGGACGCGCGACAACGTGGGACGTCGTTTCCCCGCCTATGGCCCCGATCATGGCTTCCGCTTCGACCTCGACCTGGCCCCAGGTCAGCACGAGGTGTGTGTGTACGCCATCGACAAGGCGGGCGATCATGCGCCGAACGTCATGGGCTGCACGCAGGTGACCATATGACCGCCCTGGTCGTCACCCTCGCGGTTGTGGTCGGGCTGCTCGCGGTCCTCGTCGTCGGCATCTTGCGGAGTCATGCCGAGATACTCCGAGCGCTTCATGAGCTCGGCCTCAACGATGTGCTCGATCCCGACGCTGCGGCGACGTCGGAGACCACGGCGCTCCGTACCCGGCCGGGGGTCTCACAGCCGCGGGTCGAGGGCTCGACCGAGGCCACCGACCTGATCGGGGTCACGCTCGACGGTGGCTCGGCAAAGGTGGCGGTCCACGCAGTGCAACACACCACGTTGTTGGCGTTTCTCTCGAGCGGATGCCTCACCTGCGCCGGTTTCTGGGATGCCTTCGGCGAAGCGGAGGCCCGTCAGCTTCCGGGCGCCGACACGCGACTCGTCATCGTCACGAAGAGCCCCGACCACGAGAGCCTGTCGCGGGTGCGCGAACTCGCACCGGCCGGTGTCACCACCGTGATGAGCTCCCAGGCGTGGGACGACTACGGCGTCCCGGTGTCGCCGTATTTCCTATTGGTCGATGGTCCGAGCGGCTCGGTCATCGGCGAGGGTGCCGCAGCGACATGGGAGCAGGTCTCGTCGTTGTTGCATCAAGCCGCCGCCGATGCCGGCCTCGACCCCCAGGGAGGGTCGACCCCGTCATCTCGGGCTCGCGGTCGATCTCGCGAAGTGCGTACCGACGACGAGTTGGCGGCTGCCGGAATTTTGCCCGGGGATCCGAGCCTGTACCTCGACATCGCCAGCTCGGAAGACGCGCCGGGGTCGGAGCTCGACCGATGAATCCGGTCGTCCTGGGCGTTGGCCTCGCGGTAGCGCTCGTCGCCGCCATCCGTTCGACCTGGTCACCTTGAGGCGAATCGATGCTTTCGAGCATCCATCCGCTCGGGGAGCGGACCAGAAATGCCTCGTGGGCCCGGACCGTCAGCGCGTACATCGTCGGCTCGATGGTGGGCGGTGTGGCATTGGGAACGCTGGCAACGGTCGTCGGATTCGGCGTTCGCATGGTGCTCGATGAGCGTGCCGCAGTCGCCGCGATTGCAGCTGCGGCGCTCGTCGCGGCATGGATCGACGTGCGAGCCGCTGGTCGCGCCCTGCCATCGTGGCATCGACAGGTCAGCGAGGACTGGCTGGCCACGTACCGCGACTGGATCTATGGCTTCGGCTTCGGGGCCCAGTTGGGATTCGGACTCGCCACGTACGTCACCACCGCCGCCGTGTACCTGATGGTCCTCGTCGCCGCCCTGGTCGGTGGCGTCGGGGGCATTGTCATCGGCGGGGCGTTTGGCCTGGCACGGGGCGTCCTGATCCTGGCCGGTCGTCGGATCGAGTCCCCCAGCGATCTCCGCAACTTCCATCGTCGTCTCAACGCCGCCGCCGCTCCCATCCGAACCTCCACCGCTGCAGCACTGGCCATCGCCGGCATCGCCGCGACGGTCAGCCTCGCCACGCTCTAAGGGTCAGCCACAGTCATGCGCCGTAACACTTCCGCCCGCCGCCGAACTTCTACGATCGAGGCGTTCGGCCTGTCCGTCGACCTGCCGACCGGTTGGGACGGACAGATCTATCGACGAGAGCAGGCCTTTGCCGCGAGCACGGCATTCGATGGTAGCGAGCAACCTGCGCTTCACGCTGCCAACTTCGCCCTGCCGAGCGAGCGGGGCGACTTCGGAAGCGGCGCCGTCGAGGTCATGGGCCGGAGAGGCGTGCTGGTCTGCCTGCTCGAATACGATGCCGAGTCGGCCACGAGCGCCCTGTTCGCGCAGGAGCACATCCCGACGTCGGTGCGGGCGGACGACTTCCAGACCCACACCCTGCAACGGCCGCAAGCCGGCCAAGGTGGCCAGCAGGTGTTCTTCCATCAGGGCGACCGGGCGTTCTGCCTCTACGTCGTGATCGGTTCGCACAGCCTGCGTGGCATGCTCACGCCGGTGGTGAACGAGGTCATCGAATCCATTCAGATCCAGTAGGGGAGCCTCGATGAGCACGCGCGATCTCAAAGCCGCCGCAAAGTCCTTCAAGAAACTGCCCGACGAGTGGCGTCGCCTCGTCGTGTACGCCGAGAGCCGAAGCGACTGGGCCCACCTCGGCCCGGTCGTGGATCGACTGCTCGATCACCACGATTGTCAGGTGTCGTACCTGACCTCGGAGGCCGATGATCCCCAGCTCGTACGCGAGCACCCGAATCTGCGCGCCTTCAACATCGGCGATGGTCCGGTTCGGGCCGTGGCGTTTCGCGACATGTCGGCCGGCATGCTGCTCACGACCACGCCCGACCTCGGGACCTACGACGTGAAGCGGTCATTGCACGCGGTGCACTACGTGTACCTGTTCCACGCCTTCGTGAGTACCCACATGGTGTACCGCCCCGGCGCGTTTGATCAGTTCGATACGGTGCTTTGTGTCGGTCCGCACCACGCCAAGGAGATTCGCGCCAGCGAGGCCTACTACGGCACCAAGAAGAAGCGACTCGTCAAGCATGGCTACGGTCGACTCGATCAGCTGCTCGCCGAGGCGTCCACGGTCAGCAGGGTCGATCGACGTATCGTGCTCGCTGGCACGTGGGGACCGAACGCCATGATGGAGCGGTCCGAGGGGCTGGCGACCGCGAAGGCGCTCCTTGCGGCCGACTACGAGGTCATCGTGCGATTGCATCCCATGACGCACCGCTACCACCCCGACATGCCGGCAGCGTTGGCGGCCGAACTCGGACCCGATGTGCGGATCGAAACCGACATGCGCGACCGCGAGTCGGTGCTCACCTCAGCGGCGATGATCTCGGACTGGTCGGGCGCCGCCTTCGACTACAGCCTGAGCCTCGGTCGACCGGTGCTCTTCGTGGATGTCCCCACCAAGATCAACAACCCGAACTTTGGCGATATCGACATCGTTCCGATCGAGGTGCAGCTACGGCATGAACTCGGTCAGGTGGTCGACCCCGCCGACATTGGCTCGGTACCGGATCGGATCGCGGACCTGACGGCCAATCCCGATGCGTTCGCGGCCCGGGCGGCTGAAGTGCGCGACGCGTCGGTGTACAACGTCGGATCCTCGGCCGAGGCGGCGGCGTCCTGGCTGGCTGCGGCCTATCAAAAGGTGTGATCCAGCGAAGGTGTGGCCCAGCGCGGGTTGGTTGCTAGGCGGGTTGGTGCTAGCTGAGCAGTTCGGAGTCGTCGATTTCCATGTCGGCGAGGGGATCGATCTCACCCTCGGTTGCGAAGGCGTCGGGACCGTCGCTCACCGCAAGGGTCGACTCTTCCTTGCGCCAGAACGCAATCTTGTACCAAATGGATTTGAAGAACATGGCACCACCCGCGAACCCCGCGGCCACAGCCGAGAGGATCATGGTGCCGGTGGCGGCATCGAAGTAAGCAAGCATGCGCGTGAGGTTAGCGCAAGGGCGACCCCGCGAAACGCCACCTGCAAAGGATGTCGGTGAATCTCCCGGGCATTCACTTGCGTGCAAGCACGCGTCTGTAGCGTGGTTCGTTATGGCGAATCGTCTGGTGATACTCGGTGCCGGCCCAGCCGGGGTGGCTGCTGCCACGCACGCGGCCCGATTGGGGGCCGAGGTCACGTTGATCGAACGCGACGTGCTCGGCGGCGCAGCCCACCTTTGGGACTGCATTCCGTCGAAGGCGATGATCGCGACCGGCGGCGCAATGTCGTTCCTCAACCGCAGTCAAGGGATGGGGCTCGAAGAGGTCAAGCCGCATGTCGACCTCGATAATCTCCGAAACCGACTGGCCACGATCGAGGCTCGTCTGGCTTCGTCCTCGCTGCAACTCCTCGAGAGCCAAGGCGTGCGTTTGATCGAGGGGACGGGGCGTATGGTCGGCCCGCACTCCGTGGTGGCCGACAGCGGCGATCAGCAGATCGAACTGGAGGCCGACTACGTACTGCTCTCGACGGGAAGCCGGCCGCGGATTCCCGACTGGGCACATGTCGACGGCGATCGAGTGCTCACCACCCGCGATGCCTACCCGCCGGCAGAGATGCCCGATCACCTGATCGTCATCGGATCCGGCGTCACCGGGGTGGAGTTCGCGCACATGTTCGCCAGCTTTGGTTCCGAAGTCACCCTCATCGTCAGCCGCCAGCACGTCCTCCCACAGAAGGATCCCGAAGTCGCCGCCGCGTTGGAGGAGAACTTCGTCGAACGTGGGGTCAAACTGTTCAAGGGTGCACGAGCGGGTGCGATCGAACGCGACGGCGATCGTGTGATCGTTCGCTGTTCGGACGGCCGCATCGCGGAAGGCTCACACGCGCTGCTCGCGATTGGTTCGGTGCCGAACTCGGAGAGCCTGAACCTCGAATCGACGGGCGTCGAGGTCGATGGTGGCTACGTGCCGATCGACCACCACTGTCGATCATCGGTGCCACACATCTACGTGGCCGGTGACCTGTCCGGCAAGCTGCCGCTGTCCTCGGTCGCCACGATGCAGGGACGCAAGATCGCCGAGCACCTCATGGGTATGCACGATCTGCCTCACCAACACCTCGACTACGACAAGGCGGCATCGGCGATCTTCACGGAACCCGAAATAGCCGACGTCGGACTGGCCGAAGCCGACGCGTTTGCTTCCGGCCGCAAAATTCGGGTCACGAAGGTCCCGTTCTCGGTGTCGGCGAAGGCGCTGATCAACGACGACTCTCGGGGATTTGTGAAGCTCATCTCCGACCCGGCCACCGGGGTCGTGCTCGGTGGTTCGATCGTCGGGCGCCACGCCGCCGAGCTCATCGCCGTCATCGCCCTCGCGGTCACCGCTCGTCTCACCGTGACCAACATGATCGACTCGCTGTTGGTTCACCCGACGCTGGCCGAAGCCCTCGTCGAAGCGGCGGAGTAGCCGCTAAGAGATAACCGCGACGACGTCCCCGCCGCCCACGGCGTCGCCTTCGGCGACCTTGAGTTCTTTCACCGTGCCTGCGGTATCCGTCGTGACGTTGTTCTCCATCTTCATGGCCTCGAGCACGCAGATGGTGTCGCCGGCCTCGACCTCTTGGCCCACCTCGACGAGCACCTTGATGATGGTGCCCTGCATCGGTACTTCGATCTCGCCGTTGCCGGCGCCGCCGCCGCCACCGCTGCCACCGGCCGAGCGCTTGGGACGGCCGCCGCCCGCAGCTACTGCGCCCTGCTCGGGAACCCACATGCTGACGGAGAACTTCTTGCCGTTGACCTCGACGTCGATGTCTCGGCGCACTTTGTCGCCGTCATCGTCGGTGGCCCGGGCGGCCGGTGCGCCGATGCCGGAGAGGTCGAGTACATCCTCGACCCATTTGGTCGAGTGCTCCATGGCGGCGAAATCGGGATGCTCGAGGATGGCGAGATCGGCCGGAATCGTGGTGGCGGGACCTTCGACCTTGAGCTCGCGTAGGGCGCGAATCGTGCGGGCGATTGCGGTCGGGCGGTCTTTGCCCCACACGACCAGCTTGCCGATCAGGTTGTCGTAGTACTGGCTGACCTCGTCGCCGGCGGCATAGCCGGCGTCGAAACGGACGCCGTAGCCATCGGGACGTTCGAGCACGGTGATCTTGCCGGGTGAGGGGAGAAACGCCCCGCCGGCAGGGTCTTCGGCGTTGATACGTACCTCGATCGCGTGACCGCGCAATTCGACGTCGGCTTGGGTCATGCCGAGCGGCTCGCCGGCCGCGACGCGAAGCTGGAGTTCGACGAGGTCGAGATCGGTCACGAGTTCGGTGACGGGGTGCTCGACCTGGAGGCGGGTGTTCATCTCGAGGTAGTAGAACTCGCCGTCCTCGTACAGGAACTCGACGGTTCCGGCGTTGACGTACCCGCAGCCGACGGCAACCTTGACGGCGGCTTCGCCCATGGCGGCGAGGGTCTCTTCCGGAATGTTCGCCGCGGGTGCCTCTTCGATGAGCTTTTGGTGACGGCGCTGCGCCGAGCAGTCACGGGTGCCCAGGTACAGGCAGGTTCCGTGCGAGTCGGCGATGATCTGCACCTCGACATGGCGCGGTTTCACGAGATACCGCTCCATGAGGATCTCGTCGCGGGCAAAGTAGGCAAGGGCCTCGCGCTGGGCCGAAGCGATCGCATCCTCGACCTCGTCGTCGGCATTGACGACCTTCATGCCCCGTCCGCCACCGCCAAAGGCGGCCTTGATGACGATGGGATAGCCGTGCTCGGCGGCGAGATCTCGGATCTGGGCCGGATCGGTGACCAGGTCGGTGGTGCCGGGCACGCCGCTGACGCCGACGTTTTCGGCTGCGGCGCGGGCCGAAATCTTGTCGCCCATCACCTCGATGGCCTCGGGCCCCGGGCCGATGAACGCCACGCCCTTGTCGGTTATGGCCCGGGCGAAGTCGGCGTTCTCCGAAAAGAACCCGTAGCCCGGGTGAACCGCGTCGGCGCCGCTTCGATCGATGGCGTCGAGCAGCGCGTCGGTGTTGAGATACGACTCGGCCGCGGTCTGGCCCCCGAGGGCGTACGCCTCGTCGGCGAGGCGGACATGCATGGCGTCCCGATCGAGTTCGGAGTACACCGCGACGGTTGCGATGCCCATCTCCTGGCAAGCTCGGATAACCCGGACCGCGATTTCGCCGCGGTTTGCAATGAGAACCTTAGAAAACACGTCATATAGTTACTCGATTCGAGGCCGCTGTGGCGACATCGCCGCAGGATTCTCTGACTCGGTCACCGGCGATGCGTCCGTTGCGGGCCCGCCAAGGAGGGGATGCATGACCGATCAGCCGCAGTACGAGGCGTGGGGAGCGACGGTAACCGGACGCTTCGCCAAGGTCTTCTGGCGTCCGGAAACCGATTCCACCAACGTCGACGCCAAGGCCCACCTGGCGGTCGCGGGTGCCGGCCCAGCGGCGTTCCTGGCCGACTATCAGCGAGCCGGGCGTGGCCGCCTGGATCGTCGGTGGGACGCGCCGGCCGGGACCAACATCTTGCTTTCCGTCGCCCTCGCCCCGGGCGTGCCCGGACACCGGTGGGGGGTGTACCCCACGGCGCTGGGGATCGCCGCGGTCGACGCGCTCGACCATCCAAGCGTGGGGCTGAAGTGGCCGAATGATCTTGTGACGCGATCCGGGGCCAAGCTCGGCGGGATGCTGGCCGAGGCAACGGGGGAGGGGCTGGTGATCGGCTTCGGGATCAACGTCGCGTGGCCCGGTGCCGGGGACGAAGCGCCGACGGGAGCCACCAGCGTTGCGATGCTCGACCGGCAATCCGGCCCGGCGTTGCCGACCCGGGCTCAGCTGGTCGTCGGCATCCTCGAACGATTCGGCGCGTGGTGCGATCGGCTCGAGGTCGACCCGGCACGAACCGCGAACCAACTACAGGATCACTACGTGCGTCGCTGTTTCACGATCGATGCGATCGTGCGGGTGGAGTTGGTGGACGGCTCGACGATCGTCGGCACGGCGATTGCGGTGACCCCGGATGGGCACCTCGTCGTAGAGGAGGAGCAGGCGGAGGACGCGGTCGTGAAGGAAAAGGGCTCGGCTCCGACCCGACACGAGATCGCGGTCGGCGATGTCCATCACCTTCGTCGAGCCGATCCCGACTCGGGAGTAGGGATCAGGCGTAGCTGACCACTTCGAACTCGATGTTGTCGTGATCGTTGAAGTAGAAGCGGCGGCCCGGCTCGTAGTCGCCGAAGTTGTACGGCTCGAAGCCGGCGGCCTTCACCCTGATCTCGGTGGCGTCGAGGTCGTCCACCAACACACCGATGTGGTTGAGGCTGCCCGTCGCATAGCCGGCGTGCTTCGGCGACGGATCGGCTGGTGTGTAGACGGCGAGGTAGCTCTCGTCGGTGCCGACGTGCACCGTGCGGCCCCCGAGCAACGAGGGACCCGACCAACGAACGTGCCAATCGAAGAGCTCGCAGAGCAAATCGGCGGTCTTGTCCGGGTCGGTGACGGTGAGATTGGTGTGTTCGAGTGTTGCGGCCATGTCTGGCTCCCGTTCGGTTGGATGTTGTCTTCCCGCTCCGGTTTACAATCTCAAGTAACCTTGAGATCAAGGGCGAACAGGGAGAAACTCGTGAGACAGGTGCCACAGTCGACTCGGTTACCCCGGGCGGGCGAGCTGCTCGGCATCGGCGCTGTCGCCGACCGCACCGGAGTGGCGGTTTCGGCCCTTCGCTTCTACGAAGACGTCGGGTTGGTCACGGCACAACGGGCACCGTCGGGGCACCGCCGCTTTCACCGCTCCACCATTCGGCGGGTTTCCTTCATCCGGATCTGTCAACGGCTGGGCTATTCACTCGACGACATTCGAGAGCAACTCGCCCGGTTGCCCGAGAACCGAACACCCACCGAAGCCGACTGGCAAGCACTCGCTGCGAAGTTTCGTACCGACATCGATCGGCGCATCGCAGAGCTCGGGCAGTTGCGCGACAAACTCGACGGCTGCATCGGCTGCGGTTGCCTGTCGCTGCAGAAATGTGCGCTCTACAACCCCGACGACGTCGCCCGGGGACTTGGAAATGGCCCTCGGTACCTGCTCGGCGATTCGCCGAACACCTGACCGCTTTGGCCGTCGGTGGCTTAGGGCTCGAACGTTGTCGCCTGCAGTTTTGCGAACGCCTGCGATGCCGCGACGGTTCGTGGGCCCGGAGACCGGGGCAGAGCGACCCCATCGACCAATGCGATGGGTTGCACCAAGCGCAAGCTCGAGGTGAGGAACGCTTCCTCCGATTCGGCGAGCGCATCGATCGGGAGGGCGGCCTCGCGGGCGTCGGTGATCTCGAGGATCAGCTCGCGAGTGATGCCTGCGAGACATCCCGAGGTGAGCGGCGGGGTGAGGAGTGCGCCGTCGAGGACGACGAAAACATTGCTGCCGGTGCCCTCGCAGAGATCGCCCTGCGTGTTGGCGAAGATGGCTTCGTGGCAGCCGTTGGCCTTCGCCTCGGCCAGTGCCACCACGTTTTCGGCATACGACGTCGACTTCACGCCGGCGATCGCACTGCGCTCGTTGCGCGTGTACGGCACGACCAGAACGTCAGCGGCCGGCGGGTGCGGCGAGCCTGCGCTGACCGCGATGATCAGCGTTGGACCGTTTGCGGTTTCGGGGCGACCCGAACCCAGTGGCCCTTCGCCGGACGACAGGGTGATGCGTAACCGATCGGCTCCTGGGTTCGCGTCGATGACCGCCGCAGCGGCAGTCCGGATCATGGTCTCGGCCGGCACGGGAATCGAGAGGACCGAGGCGGAGGCGTGGAGTCGCCGCAGGTGTCGCGCCATGGCGAATGGTTGGTCGGCATCGACCTGCAGGGTTTCGAAGACGCCGTCGCCGACCGTGATGGCGTGATCGAATGGCGAGATGGCAGCATCGGCTGCCGAGACCAGCGCGTCGTTGATCCACAGAGTTGGTCCAATGAAGGCCTGTCCTGCGAGTGTTCGTCCGACGGTCATGTGGTCACCTTCGCGGCATTTTCCGGGGCCGGGGCGCTGGCGACCCGGAGCAGGTTGTTCGCTTTCAGCACGGTCTCGTTCCATTCCAGCTGGGGATCGCTGTCGTATGTGATGCCGCCGCCCGTGGCGAAGTGCAACACACCATCGGCGATCCAGAACGTTCGAATGGCCACGTTCAGTTCGCCGACTCCGGCGTCGGCGTCCACCCACCCGACTGCGCCGCAGTACACACCACGAGGGGTCGGCTCGAGTCGCTCGATGAACTCGATCGCGGCCAATTTGGGGGCGCCGGTGACCGAGCCCGGCTGAAAGGTTGCGTCGAGGAGTTCAGGCCAGCCGAGTCCGTCTCGCAGTCGTCCAACGACGGTCGACTCCATGTGCACGAGACCCGGTGCGCTCTTCACGGCGAGCAGGGCAGGGACCCGCACCGATCCGAACTCGCAGACGCGACCGAAGTCGTTCCGGACCAGGTCGACGATCATGACGTTCTCGGCCTTGTCCTTCTCGAGGAAGTCGTCCGGCGTCACTGCGGTGCCCTTGATCGGGGCCGACCGGATCGTTTGCCCCTCTCGGCGCAGGAACAGCTCGGGGGAGGCCGACGCGACATGCACGTCGTGTTCGGGTAGACGAATGACAGCGCTGTAGGGCGCCGGATTGCCCGACGCCAGCGCAGCACCGAGTGCGGCGACGTCAAGGGTGGTTCCGGGGCCCGGCGGCGGCAGGGGAGCGGAAAGCCGACGGGTGAGGTTCACCTGGTACACGTCGCCGTTACGAATCGCGGCGCGGATCGCCCGGACCCCTTCCTGAAAGGCCGGGCCATCGAGGCTGCTGGTCCAAGACTCGCGGGGCGGGCCCACCCAGTGGGGGCCCGGCCACGGTCGGGCGGGCCGGATGTCGCGGAACCGGGCACAGATGGGGTCACCCTCGAACGGCACCACGACCGCCCAGAAGCCCGACGAATCGAGGGCGGAGACGTCGCTGGTGACGTCACACAGACCGGTGGCGATCTTGTCGCCGACGACGGCAAGCGGAAACAGTTTCGGCGCCACCGTGCCAGTATTGTCGCTCGTCGGGCGGTTCACTCTACCGACGTGCTGCCCGCTGCCCGCCGCCGGTGGGCGAGCCGCTAGCCTCACCCACCATGCGTCTTCGCCGCACGTGGCCCCAGCGGGTGCTGATTCTGGTCAACCTCCTCGTGATTTGCGCGTGCATCGCCGCCGCGTGGGGAGTGCGCGCCGCAGAGCAGACGGCGCTCGAAATACCGAGGGTGGCGTTCGGCGGCCAAGTGCTGACCCCGGTCAACATCGATGCGGGCGATCCGGTCACCTTTTTGTTGGTCGGCGCCGACAGCGCCGACGGCCTGGACGAGGACGACCCGCTTCGGGACGGTCGGGCGAACGAAGACGAGGCTGCGGGCCGGGTCCGGGCCGACGTGATCTTGCTGATGCGCCTCGATCCCCGAAACCGCACGGCGGCCATGGTCTCGATTCCCCGCGACCTGTATGTGCCGGTGCCCGGAACCGGCCGCTCGTTCCGAATCAACACCGCGCTGTTCATCGATGGACCGGAGAAACTGGTCGAGACCGTGTCGACCAACTTCGATGTCGAGATCAACCATTACGTCGAGGTCGACTTCGCCGGGTTCGCCGACGTCGTCGATGCGATCGGCGGCGTGTACTTCTGGTCGGACCAGTCGCTTCGGGATCAAAAGTCGGGGTTGTTCCTCGAGGGGGACGGCTGTCATCAACTCGATGGCTCGCAGTCGCTTGCCTACGTCCGAAGCCGCGCGCTGCAGGGGCAGGCCGTCGATGGCACATGGTCGCTCCTCGGAACAGCATCCGACCTCAGCCGGGGCGAGCGTCAGCAGGATTTCATGATTCTGGCGCTGGACTCGGTGGTGAAGCAGGGCGGTCGAAACCCCAACGAGATTCGCCGGCTGGTCGACGCCGCCTCCAACGCGGTCACCCTGGATAACGCGCTCACCCCCGACGACCTCGTCGATCTCGGCAACAGCTTCAGCGACTTCAACCCGGATCGACTCCTGCAGAGTTCGGTGCCGGTGTCCGACGCCATCGTGCCGCCGAGTCAGATCGAAACCGAGGAAGGCGAGGTCGTCGACTTCCAAGCCCAAGGCAGCGGCCCCGGCGGTCTCGTGGTGCGCGGCGACGCGACCTTCGACGAGCTGTGGTCCGCTCGTATCGGAGAACAGGTGCTCCTCATGGACGAGTCGGCCGCGAAACCGATCCTCGATGTCATTCGCGGCGAGGGCGGCTGGGTTGTGCAGTCCGACATCGCCGTGTCGGTGGTCGGAAACGACCTCGAGCTCACGTCCGACGCACTGCGCTACCTCGGTGAACGGGAGTTCATGGTCACGAGTGGCGCCTCGGTTGTGGTCGAACGCACCGTGCTCCGCTTTCGGCCCGAGGATGCCGATCGGGCGGAACTGCTCGCCCGCTATCTCGTCGTCGATCCGGCGTTCGAGCTGGTAGCGCCGTTCGATGGCGACGACGGCGATGAACCGGACGGGTTGGCCGAAGGCGAGATCGAACTCCGGGTCGGCCGCGACTACCAGGGCGTGGGGTTCTTGCCTCGTTCGGAATTGTTGGTCGAGGCCGCGATGGACTCGCTTCGGGCCGCCCCGGAGTCCACCAGCACTGATTCCACCAGCACTGATTCCACGACCGATGTTCCGTCGACCAGCGATGTTTCCGCGACCACCGTTCCAACGACCACAGGCCAATCGGAGTCCTTGGGGACCACCACAAGCGCACCGACGACGACGGCCACACCGGCCCTGACCGTCCCGGTCACGAGTCTCCCTCCCATCCTGGGCCGGCCGCCCGAGGGCGTTTCCTGCCCGTGACGGCGAGACGCGCCGACATCGGCGATGCCGTCTGCACGCAAATCTGTCGCTGTCCACTACCGTTGAGCAACGTCACGAGCGCGAGACGATACCCCTAAGGCTTTCGCCTCATTTTGCCACGAAGAGTGGTCAAAAATGATGCAGAGGGTGGCTTTGAGGGTAGTCGTGTCGTACTCTCACACGACATGCGGCGCCACCCGGGCGCGGGAGGAATAATGACGAGTCGAATTGCAGTAATCGGAACGGGGTACGTGGGTCTCACCACGGGCGCCTGCTTCGCACAACTCGGGCACGACGTCTTGTGCGCCGATATCGACCCCAAGAAGGTCGACATGCTCAAAGAGGGTCGGATCCCGATCCACGAAGAGGGTCTCGAGACCATCGTGCAGAACGGTATGAAGGACGGGCTCCTCGACTTCGTGCTCGGCGCCGAGAACGCGGTCTCGGGTCGCGAGTTCGTCTACCTGTGCGTGCCGACGCCGCAGCGGGCCGACGGATCGGCCGATCTCAGCTACATCGAGACCGCGGCCAAACAGATCGCCCCGCACCTCGACCGCGGTGCCATCGTGATCAACAAATCAACGGTTCCGGTTGGCTCCACTCGTCTCGTCGAGCGGGCGCTGGGTCGACGAGACGTCACCGTCGTGTCGAACCCCGAGTTCCTGCGTGAGGGTTCCGCCGTCGACGACTTCCTCAATCCCGATCGCGTGGTCATCGGCTCGGATGATCAAAACGCCGCGACCCGCGTCGCGTCGCTGTTCCTGGGCACCCGGGCGCCGATCTTGGTCACCGACCCCGCGTCGGCCGAAACCACCAAGTACGCCTCCAACGCGTTCCTCGCAACCAAGCTGTCGTATGTCAACGCGGTCGCGGCGGTGTGTGAAGCAGTCGGCGCCGACGTCAACGACGTCATGCTCGGCATGGGGTACGACAAGCGCATCGGCCACCAATTCCTGCGCCCCGGACCCGGCTGGGGGGGATCATGCTTCCCGAAGGACACGCGGGCCATGATTTCCATCGCCGAAGACGCCGGCTACGACTTCACCCTGCTGCGCGGCGTCATCGACGTCAACGACGAACAATTCGATCGAGTCGTCGCCAAGGTCGGCGCCATGATCGGCTCCGATTTCAAGGACGCATCCATCGGCGTGCTCGGCCTCACCTTCAAGGCCGGCACCGATGACGTCCGCGAATCGCCATCGCTCGAAATCATTCACCGGCTCGTCGACGCCGGCGCCAAGGTACGGGCGTACGACCCCGCATGCAGCGAGCTGCCGGCCGACCTCGCCATCGACGGACTCGAGATCGTCGGCGACGCCTATGCCGCATGCGAGGGTGCGTCGGTCATGGTCGTGCTCACCGAGTGGGACGAGTTCAAGTGGGTCGATCTCGACAAGTTGGCCGAGGCGATGACCGACCGCAAGATCGTCGATGCCCGCAACATCCTCGATCGCGGCGCGGTGCGTCGGGCGGGCTTTGCCTATCAGGGCATCGGCCGGAACTAGGCTCCGATGGCGCGCATCGTTCTCACCGGCGGTGCCGGATTCCTAGGGTCCCACCTTTGTGATGCGCTCATCGCTCGAGGTGATGAGGTCGTCGTTCTCGACAACCTCATCACCGGGCAACTCGCGAACATCGAGCACCTTTTCGGCACTCCCGGTTTCTCCTTCGTCGAACACGACGTCTCGAGTTACATCTGGGTTCCCGGGCCCGTCGACACCGTGATGCACTGGGCCAGCCCCGCGTCACCTCCCGACTATCTCAACGCGCCGATTCAAACCCTGAAGGTCGGCAGTCTCGGAACCCACAACGCGCTCGGATTGGCGAAGGCCAAGGGCGCGAAGTTCATGATCTCGTCCACCTCGGAGGTGTACGGCGACCCGCTGGTACACCCTCAGCCCGAGTCGTACTGGGGCAACGTCAACCCGGTCGGGCCGCGCGGCTGCTACGACGAAGCGAAGCGCTTTTCCGAGGCGATGGTGACGGCCTATCACTCGTTCCACGGCCTCGATACGCGGATCGTGCGCATCTTCAATACGTACGGGCCCCGCATGAAGGCACGAGATGGCCGAGTCGTCACCAACTTCCTTCGCCAGGCGCTGCAGGGCGAGGCACTGACGATCTACGGCGACGGTACGCAGACGCGCAGCTTCTGCTTCGTCGACGACGAGATTCGCGGCTTCTTGGCGCTACTCGACTCCGATATCACCGACCCGGTCAATATTGGCAATCCGGGTGAATTCACCATGCTCGAGTTGGCCGAACTGGTGCTCGACGTCACCAACTCGTCATCCGAAATCGTGTACGAACCGTTGCCGACCGACGATCCCACCCGTCGTCGCCCCGATATCACCATCGCTTCCACAAAGCTTGGCTGGGAGCCCAAGGTGCAGTTGCGCGAAGGACTCGAAGCCACCGCCGCCTACTTCGTCGGTCTCGGCGTCGCGGATTTGTAGCCACCAAGGAACTACGCTTCGTTGCCGTATGCACGAGGATGGCTGCCCACATGGCGCCGCCGTAGATGGAAGGCTCAGGAGCGAACGATGAGCGATCAGCTCGCTGCTTGGCGACCAACCTGGGCGCCACCGGAGCCCCGGATGCATCCCGTCGAGTGCGCACCGTGATTCGGGTCGCATACTCCTACGAACCGTGCTGGCATCGGGTGCCCGGTGGTACGGCGATGTCCGCGCTGCGCACCGCCACAGCACTCCTGGACCGCGACGACGTCGCCCTCGTTGGCTTCGCCGCGCGCCACCTGCGCAGCCCGTCACCGCCGTTTCAGCCGGTCTCGCCGGTATCGCAGCTCCGCCTGCCCAGCCGGGTGCTGTACGAGTCGTGGCATCGACGCGGTCGACCGCCGGTCGAGACGGCCACCGGTCCGGTTGACGTCATCCACGGCACGGGCGGGGTAACGCCGCCACGAACCGCGCCCCTGGTGGTCACGGTGCACGACATGGCGGTGTATCGCTACCCCGAGTACTTCACCGCCAACGGTCGCCGATTCCTGCGGGCCGCGCTCGACGCGGCTCGAGATCGAGCCGATCTGGTTCTGTGTCCGTCCGAGGCCACGCGGGCCGACTGCGAGGTCTTCGGATTTGATCCAGGCCGGTTGCGGGTGGTGCCCTGGGGCGTGGATACCGAGGTAGCCGACGACGCCGCCGTCGCACGAGTGCGCCGTCAGTACCGCCTGCCCGAGACATTCCTGCTCTTCGTCGGAACGGCCGAACCACGCAAGAACCTCGACATGCTCGTCCGCGCCTTGAGTCGAGCCCGCAACGTGCCCCCGTTGGTCATCGCCGGGCCCGGCGGATGGGGAGACGTGGGCCTCGGCCCGAACGACTGCCTGCAACTCGGATTCGTGCCGCAGGACGACCTCGGCGCGCTGTACCGAGCGGCGGCGGCTTTTGTGTACCCGAGCCTGCTCGAGGGCTTCGGCATGCCGGTCCTGGAGGCCATGGCGCAAGGCACCCCCGTCGTCACGACCGCCGGCACGGCCACCGATGAGCTGGTCGTGGATGGCGGTGGAATGACGGCCAATGTGGACAGCGCCTCCTCGATTCTCCGGGCGATCAACGACGTTCTGGCCGACCGCGACGATCTGAGCGCTGAGGCGCGACAAATCGCCGCTACCTACAGCTGGGAGCGCACGGCCGCGTTGACGGTGGGCGCGTACCGCGAGGCACTCGGATGACCGAACGGCTGGGCATCAACCTGTTGTGGCTGGTGCCAGGCGTGGTCGGCGGAAGCGAGGAATACGCCACCCGGACCCTCACCGCGCTCCTCGATCGTGACATCGCGGGCATCGAGCTCACGGTGTTTGCGCTCGATTCGTTCGCGCGAACGCACCCGGAGGTGTGTGCGCGCGTGGAAACGGTCACCACGCCGCTGGGCGGGGGCGAAAACCGGCTCCGTCGCGTCATCGGTGAGAGCACGTGGCTGGCAGCACAGTGTCGACGGCGCTCGATCGACGCAGTTCACCACGTGGGCGGCAGGATGCCCACCATTCGACCGGGCCGCACCATCGTCACCGTGCACGACCTGCAGCCGCTCATCATGCCCGCCAACTTCGGCTCGCTGAAGGCGCGGTACCTTCGTTTCGCCATACCTCGGTCGGTGCGGTCAGCCGACATGGTGGTGGCGCCCAGCGACTACGTGCGAGCGGATCTCATCCGCCGTTTCGACCTCGATCCAGCTCGCGTCGCTACGGTCTCGGCCGGCTATGAGGTGCCGCGCCTGCCTGCGATCGACGACCCCGTCGTGCCCACCGAGATCGCCGAGTTGTTGCGAAAGGGTCAGCCGTTCTTCGTGTACCCGGCGGTCACCCATCCACACAAGAACCACGCCACGGTCCTGCGGGCGTTCGCCAAGGTCGTCATCGACGATCCGGATGTCACCCTCGTTTTCACCGGCGGCCGGGGATCGGCCCATGCCGATGTGTTGTCACTGGTCACCGAGCTCGGTCTGAACGATCACGTGCATCGATTTGGCCGCGTCGATCGCGAGGTGCTCGACCTCCTCATCGCCCGAGCCGAGGCGCTGGTTTTTCCGTCGGAATTCGAGGGGTTCGGCATCCCCATCCTCGAGGCGATGGCGCTCGGGTGCCCGGTGCTCGCCGCAGACGCCACCGCCGTGCCCGAGGTGCTCGGCAACGCGGGCATCCTCGTGCCCCCGGGTGATGTCGATGCGTGGGTCAGAGCAATGAGTGATCGGCTTGCCGGTCGACCCAACCGAGAGGCCGCCGCGGCAGCCGGTCGTGCGCAGGCCGCTCGTTTCGCCTGGGAGCAATCGGGGACGCAGCTCGAAGGCGTCTATCGGACCGTGCTCGCCCGCTAGTCTCGCCGCGTGCGTATTCAGGTCGTCTGCCCCCACTTTGCGCCGGACATCGCGGCCACCGGGGTCATGATGAGCGGCATCGTCGAAGGACTCGCTCAGGCGGGCCACGAGATACACGTCGTCACGTCGTTGCCCTTTTACCGGCAGAACAAGGTGGAAGCCGAGTGGGTTGGCCGTCGGGTGCAACACCAACGCATGCCGTGGGGGCGGGTGACCCGCGTCGAACCGTTCCCCGCCAATGACAAGCGGTCGATTCCGAAGCGCGCGTTGGGCTTCGGCGCGTTCACGGCGTTGACCACGTGGCGAGCGGTGGTCGACCGTTGGCGGCCCGACGTCGTGCTTGCGATGGCACCGCCGATCACGCTCGGGCTGGCGGGGTGGCTGGCGGCTCGACGGCGCCGAGTCCCGTATGTCTTCAATGTGCAGGACGTCTTTCCCGACGTCACGGTCGAGTTGGGCATCTTGACCAATCCAAGGCTCATCTGGTTTTTCTCGGCGCTCGAGCGCTTCACGTATCGCCGCGCCGACGTCGTCACGACGCTGACCGAGGACATGCGCACCAATATCCTCGGCAAGCTCGGTCAGACGTGGGAGCCGAGGGTCCGAGTCATCCCGAACTTCGTCGATTCCGACGCAATCACGCCCGGTGATCGAAACAATGCGTACCGGGCCGATTTCGACCTCGGTGATCGAACGGTGGTGATGTACACCGGCAATATCGGATTCTCGCAGCCGCTCGACCTCCTCCTCGGCGCCGCCGACGCCATGGCCGAACGCACCGACGTGGTGTTCGTGCTCAACGGTGACGGATCGGCACGACGCGGCCTGGAGGAACGTGCGTCGCATCTCCCGAACGTGAAATTCGTCGACTTTCAGCCGGGCGAACGCATGCCCGAGGTACTGGCGGCCGCTGACATTCACGTGGTGCCGTTGGCGAGGGGTTTGTCGAGTTCGAGCGTGCCGTCGAAGTTCTATGCGGTCCTCGCGGCGGCACGACCGGTGGTGGTGAGCGTCGATCAGGGTTCTGAATTGCACCGGGTCCTCCACGAAGTGCCTGCCGGTCTGGCGGTTCCGCCCGGGGATCAGGCGGCGTTCACCGATGCGATCGTTGCGTTGGTCGACGATCCCGACCGCCGCATCGCCATGGGTGCCGCAGGTCGGGCGTGGATCGAGTCGTGGTCGTCGACCGAGAACATCGGCCGCCTCTACGCCCAATTGTTCTCCGAACTCCTCGAACCCTGAGAACGAGTTCCATACCCAGCGCAGAGGCGGCCTGCCGCCGCATTGAGCTGGTGTCCCGCTAGCGTGTCTGGGTTATGGGCAAAGCATCTTCAGCAAAAAAGGTGGCACGCGCGCAGCGGGCCGGACAGGCCGGCGGAACGGCCGGCAAAGAGCGCCGCGAGCTCGGTTTTCCCGCCGCGGTAGCCGGGGTGCTCGCCATTGGCATCGTGTTGGTGGTCTTCGCCCGGACAACCCGCGACGTGTCCGCCCAGGAACCGACCCTCAGCGATCACTGGCACTCGGCATACGGCGTCTACAACTGCACCATCGAAGACTTCGAGGATCCGTTCATGGGTCAGCTTGATCCGCTTGGTATTCACAGCCACCAGGACGGCCTCATTCACATTCACCCATTCTCGTCCTCGGTCACCGGCGACGGAGCCAAGATGGAGGCGTTCTTCGACTCGATGGAGGCCGAACTCGAGGACGATATCCTCACCATGCCGGATGGTCGAGTGCTCGAGGCCGGCGTCGACTGTGGCGGCGAGCCAGCCATCTTGAGTGTCGCCCGATTCGACGGTCGCGACCCCGAGGCCGGGCCCATCGAGATCATCACCGAGAATCTCTCCAATATCACGTTCGAAAACGACGGCGAGGCGTTCACCATTGCCTTGGCACCGGCTGGTTTCGACTATCCGGTCCCTCCCTCGATCGGTGAGCAGCCCGCCGACCTCTCGCTCGGCGACCCGGTCTTGCCGGAAGACCTTGCGACCCTGGTGCCGACCGACGACACGACGGCGACCGACGACACCGTCGCAACCGACGACACAGCCGACGACACGACGGAAACCACCCCGCCTACGGACGCTCCGGCGACAACTGAGGGCTGATGAAGGCGATTGTTCTCGTCGGTGGCTTCGGCACGCGCCTGCGGCCGCTGACGCTGCACCGGCCCAAGCAGATGCTTCCGGCCGTCGGCATCCCGATGCTCGAACATGTCATCACCGGGCTGGGTCGCAACGGGGTTACCGAAGCGATCCTGTCCTTGGGATACCGACCCGATGCGTTCCGCAATCACTATCCCGACGGGACCTGTGCGGGCGTGAAACTTCGCTACGCCGTCGAGCCTGAACCGCTCGATACCGCCGGAGCAATTCGATTCGCCGCGCTCGAGGCAGGCCTCGATGAGCGGTTCATAGCGGTCAACGGCGATGTGATCACCGACACCAACCTGACGGCGCTCGTGGCCTTTCACGAACGCGTCGGGGCCGAAGCCAGCATCTCGCTTACCCCGGTCGATGATCCGTCGCGCTACGGCGTGGTCCCGACCGACGACGACGGCCGCGTGCTGGGCTTCATCGAAAAACCACCGCCGGGTGAAGCGCCGACCAACTGGATCAACGCGGGGTCCTACGTGCTCGAACCGTCGGTACTCGACCGCATCGCCGACGGCCGCAAGGTTTCGATCGAGCGCGAAGTCTTTCCCGCCATCGCCGCTGACGGCAGTCTCTTCGCCCTTGGTTCCGAGGCGTATTGGGTCGATGCCGGCACACCCGCCACCTATCTCGACATCCAACTCGACCTCATCGACGGCAAGCGTGGCGACCCCTGGAACGGCATCGCCGACACCGCCCAGATTTCCCCCGATGCGATCGTCGATCGGGCAATCATCGGCGAAGGCGCAATCATCGAAGCGGGCGCGCGTGTCGAGCGCAGCATGATCGGCGCCGGCTCGCGGGTGCGAACCAACGCCGTGGTCGCTGATTCGATCATCGACGACAATGTCGACGTCGGTGCCGACTCCTCGGTGCTCGAACTTTCGGTCGTCGCTCAGGGCCAGGTGCTTCCCACGGGAACCAAACTCGCCGACCAGAGAATGCCCCACCCGGATACGTATAGCTAACTTCACTACGCACTCTCGGCTTCGGCTCGGCGGCAGCCGAGACTGAAGCTCAAGGGCCTTCGTTAGCCGCCGAACCTCGGGCCTCGATGCTGACGCGAGCGCCGAGCCGGGCCTTCGTCCCTCAGGCCCTAGTTCTTCACCGGTAGCTGGCGCCGTGCCGTAGGCAGGTAGCCAAGCTCGGCCGCTAACGCCTTCGCGTGGCTGACGCACCGGAAGCTGTCTGGTTGTTGCGCGGTGCCCTGCCGGCCCAAGGCACAGACTGCCCCAGCAGATGTGACGTCAACCGACTGTGCGCCAGCCACCGGTG
>RCMY010000729.1_pt1 | contig 31358 bp, 25 predicted proteins | sample 2041341 | NCBI WGS metagenome assembly RCMY01 (sample SAMN09708234, study PRJNA481090) | Marine sediment metagenome, whole genome shotgun sequencing project. | reverse complement strand
CCACCGCTGAAATCAAAAGAAAATTTAGTATTGAATTGAAGTGCATTCTGCTGTAAACTCATCATGAAAAGAACTCCTTTTTATGTTTTTGTGTGGTTTTGCAATTTCACTTTAACATAAACTTGGATTCTTTTCTTTTATTATATTTGTCACCCTACGGGTGACAGAGTACAGGCCTTTAGATCATTGGGTTCCAATGGTTTGAAGAGAATCAATCTAAATTGTTGAATAATCCAGGATTGAATATCTAATTGAACATTAAAACTCAAAAAAATGAGCACCAATACTTGACTACCTAATGTTCGAGCTCAGATTTATGAGGGATGACAAGACGGACAATGCATATCAATAGGTAGATTTTTATGAGGCACTTGCAGATGATTTGCTTATATAGGGATAAGCGAGGAGAACTCTTCAATGTAATCAAGAAGGTTGCATTAGAACAGTCTTTAATGAAATATCTTCATTTTGAGAGAGAAGATCGGTGGGGACCTAGATAGTATCAAAATGATCCCTTTTCTGTCATGGGAGTGATGAATCGAGGTGCGACTGATGTAAACCGAACGCTATTAACTAAGGTTCTTACAAGAAATCTTGACATTAAAGTTCCTGCACTAACTGAGTTAATGGACTATTTATTCTTGATAATAGAAAGTCCTTTTTGCAGGAGTATAAGAAGTTTTGGTTTTATTCATTAGTGATGTCAAAATTACTTGAAATGATTGGGAGGTATTAAAATGTCTTTAAGAATAGATGATCAAATAAAAGTCATCGATAAAGCTATATGCCGACACATTGACCAATTTGAGCTAACCGGTAGAGGTGCTATCTCCCAAGATATTTTAAAGAACCTCAGAGATTTTGTCGAGCATATAATGTTGAAAGTATATGCTCAAGGTGGCAACATAAAGAATGACTGGAATACCATTCATGAAGCTGAAGAATATGTTAAGCCTCTCCCAAAATGGAAAGACCTCACACGCTTCCACGACCTTTTACAAATATCAGTTTCCCATTACTTGCCCGATGAGGAGAATTCAGAGCGCTTAATGCTAAAATATTATGTGTATTTGATGAAAATCAGGGATATTCTCCATGATAGGTTTTCGCTTGACGTGCTTGCTAACCTTGATAAATTCCCGTTGTACACAGACGCCGCTCTACAAGAGTATTACAATAAAATTGCTGAAAAGGTAGATGGCTATCACTATCAGAGTAATCTGACTTCGGACAAATACTACATCAGGAAGATTAAACCGTTTTTTGTGGGTGGAAAAATATACTACGAAGTTACATTTACACCAGCAATCGATTATGCCAGTAAATTTGACAGAGTAATCGCGTTTACAAGTTTGGAGGTAACTGATTATTATGCTGTTAAATTTGCTTTTTCGAACAGCAACATAGACATTCTCGGTAAAACAATGCCTATTCTCATCATAACGGGCTGGGAAGTGGCTATCCGTGATTGTGAGTATTATAATTTCACAACTCTTATTAGAGGAACCAAAGTATCAACCGGTTATTTAGAGCAACAAGGCATAGCGAGGTTTTTAACTTCAACCGGTTTCAACCTGACTGAACTTATCGAATTCGCGGATGATGATTTCCAAAAGGTTAAAGTTACGGCAACACAGAGAACTAAGACAGCCGTATTCTTTCAAGATTTGGAACAATGCCGAAAGATAATAAAGGCGAATGCGCGGGGGAGTAACCTTCTGCGATATATACTGTACAATATGAATAACAAGGTGATTAAGGCACAGTATAACTCCGAAGCAAACGCTTCATTATCCGATCTATTTGTTCAGTATGGTAGTATTCCTTTCGATGATATACCGTTTAATTTCAATCCGAGGGAATTTGTACCACGGTTACGTGATTTGTTTGCATGTATACCTGTAACAGGACGTGAACACGAACTACTTGCAAGGTTTGTGAGGAATAACACCGAAATAAACGGACGACTTTTTACACCGATTGGTGAAGCAAAAGAGCGCTTCGGGGATGATATTGAGTCACTTGTTGCCGCATACTACAACACCTTATATTACAAACATCGCCAAAATAGCAAACTAGTAATTGAAAATAGTCACATTTTCATTAATGAGTACAAGGATGATGTCCGATACATTATTGCTGAACTTTCAAAGTTGTCGAAATGTGGCATTCAGAATTATTCTTCAGCAGTAAGGGCATGGTTGAATGAGCCAAACAACGGTGTTGACTGTGAACAAAAGAAGGATACACTCACTCAAATGTTTGATAAGTCCAAGGTAGCACTGGTTTACGGTTCAGCTGGAACGGGCAAATCTACCCTGATAAACCATATTGCGCAATTCTTTGACAAGAATAAAAAACTGTTTTTAGCACATACTAACCCCGCTGTTGAAAACCTCAAGCGACGTGTAAAAGCGTCAGAATGCAAGTTCTCAACGATAACTAAGTTCCTGAAATCGACCGGCATCGGTCAGGATTATGACATTATTTTTGTGGATGAATGTAGTACAGTCAGTAACAGCAATATGAGGGGGATTCTCGAAAGTCAGTTTGCTAATATGGATGAGGACGGGCATAAGCTGATGGTCTTGGTCGGAGATACATACCAGATAGATTCAATTGAGTTCGGCAACTGGTTTGATATTGCCAGGAAATTTGTCCCCAATGCTTCTGTTTGCGAACTGACGACACCTTGGCGCAGTACTGATGAGGGTTTGCTGAAACTATGGGAAAGAGTTAGGAGAATGGACGGAAAAGAACCTGACGCCGTGCTTGAAGTCTTAACCCGTCAAGGATATACCACAAATTTGGATGATTCAATTTTTTCTGCCGCTGGAGATGACGAGATAATTCTATGCCTCAACTATGATGGACTTTACGGTATTAACAATATCAACCGTTTTCTGCAGGAGAGCAACGCAAGTACGACAGTGACTTGGGGCATTCAGCAGTACAAAGTTAACGATCCAATTCTGTTTAATGATTCAGACCGATTCATTCCCGTGATTTATAATAATATGAAGGGCCGGATCGCGGGTATCGAAGTTCTCAATAAAGGCACAGTCACAGAGTGCATACAGTTTGATATAGAGTTGGACAAGTTATTAATGGGGACGGATGCCTTTGACCAATCTTTTCACTTGCTGCCTAATGCACCAAGTGGGAACTCAGTTATCCGTTTTACAGTAACTAAAAGCAAAAGTGCGGACGAAGACAACCCTAGAGGCCGTTATTCAAAAGAAGATATTGTGCCGTTCCAAATCGCTTATGCTGTGTCTATTCATAAGGCACAAGGCTTGGAATATGATTCGGTCAAAATCGTCATCACTGACGAAATTGAAGAACTGATAACACACAATATTTTTTACACTGCAATTACTCGTTCGAAGAAAAATCTAAAAATCTACTGGACGCCTGAGGTAGAGAAAAAGGTGCTGGAAAGTATAAAGCCGAAGGACATAGGCAGAGATGTGTCACTACTGAGGAACTATCTTTGAGCCATAGAGATGATAGGAGTTACCCTCCCCATTGCAGTTGAACTATTTAGTTAACGGGTAAAGCTTTAATATTATCGTGGAAATATTCCCGTGAATATACAAAGTGTGAAAAATAGTGTAGACAAGTTACCACGCATGGGAAAATATGAAATCCATTCAATACATCAAGTGAGCCTATCGTGCTAGGTACTAGGTAGAAAGTTATCGATAAAAAGTTTTGATTATGATTAAGAGTTGAGGCGCTTCATATAATGGTTTGAGGTGATCGAAATGTAAAAAATACAGGGAAATGCTCTGAATACATGAAAGATATTGATACGATGGATATTCGGAAGACAATATGTTGAGCAAGAATATCTTTGCTAAATTTTAGGAATAAAACCTAAATACTCACTGCAGAACACAGTCGATTTGCTTGCTAGACAAGAAGCAAACTATTCTGTAGGATTATCACCAAAGCTGAAATCACAATAAACAATATAAAAGCTTAGAGGGGTACGAACAATGAAACAAAAGATATATATTGTTGAAGATGATGCATCCATAGGAAAACTTTTAAGCGATTATATAGAGAAGTATGGCTTTATCATCAAAGTTGTTCAGGACTTTGGCTCCATCATAGAAGAATTTGATTCTTTCAAACCTGATGTAGTATTAATGGATGTGAACTTACCTAAATTTGATGGATTTTACTGGTGTAAGAGGATACGGGAAACATCCACAGTTCCCATAATCTTCATATCCGCAAGGGAAAGCGGTATGGATCAGGTAATGGCCCTTGAAAACGGCGCAGATGATTATATAACGAAACCCTTCTATTCGGAAGTGGTGCTTGCGAAAATAAAAAGTCATATAAGAAGGGCTTACGGCAATTATGCAACTAATACGGAGGAACGCATTATTGAGCTAGGCCATCTGAAGCTTTATCCGGAAAGACTAGAACTAAGGTTTAAAAATCAAAGCACAATAATCACGAAGAAAGAAGGAATACTACTGGAATGCCTCATGAGAAGATATCCAAGAATAGTTAACCGGGATTATTTATTGGAAAAAATGTGGGATGATACAGCGTTTGTGGAGGAAAATACTTTAAATGTCAATGTTACACGGTTAAGGAGAAGACTTCAGGAGTTTGATATCGAAAATGGAATAGAGACAGTGAGAGGAGTTGGCTATAAGTTAAATGAAACTATTTTTGAAGGACAATAAAGCCTACATCTCTACATATTTCATTGGCACCGTAATTATAATCCTTTACTGCGAACTTATGAACTATATCGAGCTATCGGATATTTTCTATCTCATCATTGTGAACTCTTTTATTCTTCTATGTTTTTTAGCAATTAGATATCACAAGACCCAAGAGATTTATAAGCTTTTTGAAAACGGATTAAATTCTAGTGGAGCATCAAATACAACCCTCGGAACCACGGTTATCGGAAAGAATCTTACAGGTCTGTTAAACCAAGAGTATAGACGATACCAAGGAGAAATACAGGAGTATGATAAAAAGCAGAAAGAGCATCTGGCTTTTATCAACACATGGGTTCATCAGATGAAGACTCCTCTGTCGATCATACAGCTTCAGCTTGAAGAATATGGTGGAGAACCCCTTGCAGAAGAGATCAGTGAGGAAGTAAGGAAAATTAATAAAAGTCTCAACCTTGCCCTATACCTGGCACGAGTGGAGGCTTTTGAAAAAGATTATGTCATAGAAAAGCTCAACCTAAGGCAATTGGTTGTAGATGCCGTCAACAACGAGAAGAAGCTCTTTATCAAAAGCAGAATCATACCCAAAGTAGATATTGATGGGGCACTTGAAATTCATACAGATGGCAAGTGGTTAAAATTTGTGTTGGAGCAAATCATTACAAATGGCATAAAGTACGCAAAGGGAAAAGGCAAAACAATGTATTTTAGCGGACTGATCCAGGAGAATAAAATTATTCTTGAAGTTATTGACGAGGGCATCGGCATACCAGAAAAAGATCTAAAAAGAGTCTACGATCCCTTCTTCACCGGAGAAAATGGCAGAAACCACGGCGAGTCCACAGGAATGGGGCTATACATTGTCAAAAGGATTTGTGAACATTTAAACCATAAAGTGGAAATCGAGTCTAAACCAGGCAAGGGTACGACACTTCGCCTCATATTTTCTAAAACGGATGAATTCAATAGTTTTCAGTAAAGAACATGTATGAGGACCAATATATGTTCTTTTTTGATATACCGAGACAGGTTTATCGAAGCAAACCTTACATGAATGTAAGGTGCGTGTAAGAAAGGTCAATGGCATTGATGAAAGGCACTCACTATAATAAAACATAGAAGCACCTGGAACAGAAGAGAAAGAAGGATTTTATCAATCAGATAAATGAGAGATGGGTGTTTTGCAGAAAATGAAGAGGAGTCGTTAAAATGGAACTATTAAATATTAAAAGTCTCAGCAAAGTATATGGCAAGAAAGTGCTTTTCAACGCATTGAACAATATCAGTTTTACGGTATCAGATGGAGAGTTTGTAGGAATTATGGGGCCTTCCGGGAGTGGAAAGACAACATTGCTGAATATGATCTCCACCATAGACAGACCCACAGCAGGGGATGTTCTAATAAAGGGGAAGAGCACCTTGTCTTTGAAAGGCGAAGATCTTTCATTATTCAGGCGACGAGAGCTCGGCTTTGTATTTCAGGATTTCAATCTTTTAGACACACTGACCATGGGGGAAAATATTATTCTTCCGCTGACGCTGGACTCTGTTCCTGTCAAAGAACAGGACACAAGATTGAAAAAAGTAGCTGAAATACTCAAAATAGAAAAGCTTCTTGATAAAAGAACATTTGAAGTTTCCGGCGGAGAAGCCCAAAGGACTGCCATAGCCAGAGCTTTGATTCACAATCCTTCTTTACTTTTGGCAGACGAGCCTACGGGAAACTTGGACTCAAAAGCTTCAAAGACAGTCATGGAATTATTTGTGGAGATAAATAAAAGTGAGAAGGTTACAACCGTCATGGTAACCCATGATCCAGCAGCAGCCAGTTACTGTGACCGGATTCTTTTCATTAAAGACGGAGCGATTTACAATGAAATTTATAATGGAGGGAGACGACATCAGTTTTATCAGGAGATCATAGATGTGCTGTCTATGCTGGGAGGTGACAATTGATGGAGTTCAATTCGTTTGTCTACCATAATGTCCGTAGGAATATGAAGGCTTATTTTGCTTATTTTCTCAGCATTTGTACATCATCAGCACTGTTTTTCTCTTTTTCTATGTTTCTTTTTCACCCCAATAGAGGACAGTTCAAATCTTACATAAATGCAGCGATTCTCATCACTGAAGTCATCGCATATCTCTTCTTGTTTTTCTTTGTATTTTATTCCAGCAGTGTATTTCTAAAAAGCAGATACAAAGAATTCGGGGTGTTATATATCATCGGCATGACCAAAAAACAAATGAACAAGATGATTTTCCTTGAGAATATCATCATCAATACTGCTGCAACGGGGAGTGGAATCATCGTTGGTTTGGTGTTTTCCAAAATATATTTGCTCCTTATTGAAAGGTTTTTCAGGATGAGCAGCTTAGACTTCTACTTCCCCATGGCAGCAATCATCATCACCCTGACCTTCTTTATCATTTTGGGCATTTTAGTTTCATTTTTTACTTCTGCGATTATAAAAGAAGATGAAGTGCTGAAGCTTCTGAAAGCCACGAAAGCGCCAAAGGCAGCACCCAAATCATCCAGCCTTTTGGCACTCTTTGGACTTACACTCCTTCTTGGATGCTACTATATCGCTTTAACCGTACGCAAGGAGAATCTGGAGAAGATTCTATTGCCTGTAGTGGCAATGGCTGTACTTGCCACCTACCTGCTATTCGCTCAGTTTAATATTTGGATTATCAAGATGCTTAAGAAAAACCGTTCCTTTTATTTCAAGAAAACAAACCTTCTTTGGATTTCCAATCTGTTTTATAAGATCAAGGATAATTCAAGGATGTTCTTTCTGATTTCGATAACATCGGCAGTTGCGTTCACTTCCATCGGAACTTGTTTTGCATTCTGGAAGAATAACTTGGACAGTATTGAGAAGAGATACCCCTATGATTTTGTCTATTCTACTTTAGGGAAACCAGAGATAGCGGAAGAGCAGACGAGATTTCTGGAAGATCTTCTAAAAGAAGAGAAGTACACCTATAAAAAGGTCATTCTTAAGACCGTGATTTATGAAGCGGATTCAGAGGAATTACACACCTTAATCAGCGAAAGCACCTATAGGCAATTATCGGATCAGCTGAATCTTAAGCCGATAGAGTTCAGTATAGGGGAGGCAATTTATATTCCTACTGAAGGTGAAAGAAAAAGTCCGCTTCTAGAAGTTCTTAGCAGCTCACTTAAGATAATAGGAGAAGGTGATTCAAGAATCACTGCTCTTCTTTATGATGATGTTTATGTTGTCAAGGACGCCCTTTACAACATGGTTTCAGAAAAAGATGAGAGCTCATCCATATATATTTATCAGGTGGAGGATTGGGCAAAGAGTTACCAAGTATACGACAGGTTTGAAGAAAAATACAAGGAAGAGGAATACAGCCTATTACTGTCTAAGTCTCATATCTATGAATCAGAAAAAAGCGCTTATGGTACGCTGCTGTTTCTAACAACGTTCATCGGTGTCATATTCTTTGTAGCCTCCGGAAGCTTTATCTACAATAAGTTCTACATGGATGAAGAAGCGGATCAAAAAAAATACATCCAGCTTCATAAGATCGGTCTTAGTTACAAGGAAATTAAAAAGACTGTAACGGTGGAGATTGGCATCCTGTTTTTACTCCCCTTTGTGGTTGCTGTCCTTCATTCTTCGTTTGCTCTGGCAGCACTTCAGAATCTCTTTTTGATAGAGGTCACCAGTGGCGCTTTTCTAGTAATGGGCAGTTTTTTGCTGGTTCAAATTCTATACTATTTGTTTATTAGAGGGAAATACTTATCAGAGATTGAAGAGCATCTTATGGAGTAAAATTAAAGTTTTCATTGCCAAAACTTGTATTTTTACTTTATTGTGTATGTAGCATCCAAACTCTGTTGTGATCTCAACACGAGTAAATGAGAACTATTGGAACCTTCAAAATACAATCTGAAATACTAGGATAAAAAATTGCTCCTGATATTACATTATCTTTGTAATATCAGGAGCATTCTGATTTTATGTCCTAAATGAAGGATATAATAAAAGACTTTAAATCTTAGATAAACTCAGTTAGAGGAAATAATAGATAAATCAAGCGACTACTTATGATACGGCTCATTATTCCAAATCCGAAACGCCCGATAAAGCTGCTCCAGCATACAGACAAAAGAAAGCTCAGGACTCAGCGATAATGAAGACAACCTTAGTGAATCCTCCGAATCAAAGGGAATATTCAGTAGAAATGCAATCTTAGAACTGCCACCAAGAGAAAGCTCTTGAAGATGCTGAGAAAACTCCACAGAATCTTTAGGTAGTCCCTTGGTAGACACCTGAATGGTGTAGTATCCAGAGAGCAGGTTTTCTAAAGAAATTGAATCATCATAAGACTGAAGAGAAAGCGTGCAGTATCTCTTCAGTCTTTTTATATACTCCTTGGACGCGCTCTCATAATAAGAGGGGAGTGCAGTTTTTGGTGTAACAATCATAATACTAAGCATAAAGCCTCCGCTTTAAGTACATGGAAGTAGATTTGCCCAGGATTTACAGTGAATATTGACCCCCTATTAGCCAGATTGTAAAACTTGGACACCATTTAGAAAAATCATAACAGAAATTAGAAAGAAATTCATCAACAGCAAGTTCTTGGATGATCCCTTGGTACAACCTGGTGTAATGGAAAAAGAAGAATCAAGAACAAAATAACCGCTGATGAAACAGTAAAGCGAAAGCCTTCAGTTTTCAACGGTTATCTTCATATTAATTTTTAAAGTCTAGAATAAGGAGTTTAGTGCTAAAGTTTCTCGCCGTTACTTTCGATTACATCTTTGTACCAGTAATATGAATCTTTCTTATATCGCTTAAGAGACCCATTACCTGCATCATCTTGATCTACGTAAATGAATCCGTATCTCTTTGACATCTGAGACGTACCACATGAGATTAAATCAATGCAGCCCCAAGTTGTATATCCCAGTAGTTCGACTCCATCCATTATAGCTTCTTTCATTTGCTCCACATGCTTCTTGATGTAGTCAATACGGTAGTCATCATGTATTTTTTCATCCTCAGAAAGTACATCTCTAGCGCCTAATCCGTTTTCACATACAAACAGCGGTTTCTGGTATCTATCATAGAGCTTGATCAAGGAAATTCTAAGACCTATTGGATCAATTGGCCAGTCCCATTGAGTTAACTTTAAATACTTGTTTTTAATCGGGCTGTCAAAAGAACCGGCTAGTTTCGCAGCATCTTCTCGGTGCTCAGTAACATGTGACATATAGTAGCTAATCGCTACAAAATCAACAGTGCCTTCTTTAAGGATACTCGCATCTTCTGGATGCATCTTAACAGATATCTCGTTTTCTTTAAAATATCTATTCATATAGGCTGGATAAAAGCCTCGTGTCTGAACATCTGGATAGAACATATTTAGCTGATTGGACTTCACTGCTTGCAGTTGATCTTCAGGCTTTGTCGTCATGGCATAGGACTCGATTTGATTGATCATACAGCCAATTTTAGCATCAGGTATGATTGATCTTATTTCCTTAACTGCTAATGCACTTGCAAGGAACTGATGGTGAGAAGCTTGATACGCAGCTTCTAAAGCACTTCCTTCAAGTAAGTCCTCAAGTACCCCTGCACCTGTATATAGGCTATTCAGATTCATATTCATTTCATTAAATGTAATCCAGTACTTCACCTTACTCTTGTATCTTTCAAAAATAACCTTTGCATAATTATGAAATAACGGAATTAATTCTCTGCTTACCCATCCATTGTATTTTTCTGTTAGTGCAATTGGCATCTCATAATGAGACATGGTTACAAGTGGCTCAATGCCATACTTTATGCACTCGTCAAATACATCATCATAAAATTTCAGCCCTTCCTCATTAGGTACTTGCTCCATCCCTGTAGGAAATATCCTTGCCCAGGATACTGAAAGTCTAAAGGTCTTGAATCCCATCTCTGCAAATAGAGCAATATCTTCTTTATATCTATGATAAAAATCAATACCCCATCTTTTTGGGAAGATGTAGTTGCCTGGATTGGTTTTGTATTCCCTAAGTTCTTCTGAAGTTACATTGAAAGTGAAATTATCGACCTTACCTTTTGCATATGGATCTTTATATGCTGCATAGTCTGAAGTGGAAAGTCCTTTTCCACCTTCATTGTAAGCACCTTCAATCTGGTTTGCTGCAGTAGCACCACCCCACAGGAAGTTTTCTGGAAATCCTTTGTTTAAGTTAGTCATATATCATTCTCCTTTTAAATTAATTTACTGCCATTAGTATGTCATCACTACTAGATGACACAGTGGATCCGGTGTTTTTAGTAACTAATACATCTAAATAGTTAGCAGTATTTGTTACGACAATAGGGGAGCACAGATTGATCTTTCTTTTGTTCATTTCAGTTAAGTCAAACAACAGAAGGTCCTCTCCCTTATTCACGATGTCGCCTTCACTAACCTTGAGCTCGAAGAACTCACCTTCGAGCTCAACGGTTTCTAATCCCACATGAATTAGTACTTCTACGCCATCATTAGAGAGTACAGCTATGGCATGATTTGTTGGAGTGGTAAGAATCACTTTACCATCAAAAGGTGAGACTACTTTTCCCTCCGTAGGAATGATGCAGACTCCTTTACCCATGGTTTCTGAAGCAAACGTTTTATCAGGACACTCCGATAGAAGCTTTATTTCTCCAGTTATTGGTGCTGCTATACGAATGGGGGTACTCTTCACAGTTTCTACTGAGATCTCAGTAGTGGGGGAAACCTCTGTTTTTTCTTCGCCTAAGTCAAATTTCATGACCAAAGTCAGTATGAGTGCGATTCCGAAACTTAATACAACACCAAAAACGGCAAACATGAAGTTATAAGTTCCTTGTTCAATATAGGTAGGAAGGGCTAGAATGCCTGGTACTGTAAAGCTAAATGCTTTAACACTAAGCCCTGCAAGGGTTGCACCACCAATTGCCGCGCCAATGAGGCTTGCATAGAATGGCTTTTTCAGTCGCATTGTAACACCGTATATAGCGGGTTCTGTGATGCCGAATATAGCTGGAATCAATGCTGAGAACGCAATCTGTCTCATTTTACTATCTTTTGTTTTGATTAATACACCAAGGGTAGCGCCTGCTTGTGCAAGGTTTGCCACAAGATTCATAGGAAGAAGCATTACATCAAATCCAACCTTAGCAAAGCTGGCGAAAGTGCCTGGGAAAAATGCGTAGTGCATACCAGTGATTACGATAAGTGGCATGAGTCCACCCATTAGAGCACCGCCAAATGGTCCAGCAACGGTAAATATCTTTGTAAATATCCTTTCAAGATAAACTCCAAGGAAAGATCCTGCTGGAGCAATCAGAGCGAGTACGATTGGAGCAGTGACAAGCAGCATAATAAGTGGAACAAAAACGATATTCAATGACTTTGGAACAAATTTCTTCGCAAGTCTTTCCACATAACTTAGCAGCCATACGCCTAGAATAATTGGGATAACAGAACTGGAGTAGTTGTTTACCGGAATATTGATCCCTATAAAACTTAACTTGGTGATTTCACCGGCTGTGGCTAGATTTACGAAGGTAGGGTACATCAAGATACCTGCTAGAGTTAAGGACAATGCGGTACTTGTTTTAAACTTGTTTGACGCGGAATAAGCAAGCATAAAAGGCAGGAAGTAGAATACAGCATCTGATATTGCATTAAGAATCATATAGGTTTCACTTGATGCTGAAAGAATGTTTGTTGCTGAAAGAATTGCCATGATTCCCTTCAACAGACCTCCTCCAACTATTGCAGGAAGAATAGGGGTGAAGATTCCGGAGATGACATCAAATACCTTTTCCACCACATTCATGGATTTTTCTTCAGCAGCTTCCAGATTAATTTTCCCGGAAGTAAGCAATTCAACCTCACGAAACACATCAGCGACTTCACTTCCAATAATTACCTGAAGCTGTCCACTTTGAAACTGTGCTCCAAGTACTCCATTCATTTTTTTAATAGTATCCATTTTCACCAGATCATTATTTTTAATGTTAAAGCGCAGCCTGGTAATACAGTGCCAGACTTGCGTTATATTCTCAACTCCTCCAATATTTGTTATTAGTGCTTTAGCCAGTTTGTCATTTGACATGATACAATCTCCTTTTTATAAAATAAAAAACCTAAATAAACAAACAGAATATTTCTGTCTGAGTATTTAGGTTAATGCCTGTAAAAGTAACACACCTTATAGTTTATTTTGTTATTTGTAGAATTCTTTGAATATGGATAACTAAATAGATAATTTCATCATTATTGACGGTAATACTGTACTCTCGTTGGAGCATTGTTCTTAAGTTTTGAGCACACAAGAATGCATCAGGATATTGCTTTTCAATAATTCCATAAAGTTCATCGTTAGGAGATGAATTGCTTTGTATTTTTCGCAGCTGTCTATTCATGAAGTATCTGATATGGGTAACAAACCTGGAATAATCGATTGTATCCTTCTTCAGTGAAATATTGAAATATGATTGGATGGCCATTACAATACTCTTTGTAATTTTTGTAATATGCATAGTTTCATCCATGGAGTCTGTCGCTTGTTGAGCATTCACTAAATGGAGTGCAATAAATGATGCCTCTATATCAGGTAAGTCCACATCAGTCTCTGCCTTAATGAGTTTTAGTGCATTTGTCCCAACTTCATATTCATTATGATATAAGAATGGAATTTCCCATTGAAGATTGCTTTCGTTCAGTGTCATGTTTTCAGAAATTCTTTCGATAGCAGATTGAATGTGATCTGCTAATGCAATGAGCAAGCTGCCGTTAAATGCCTTCTGTAGCTTGTTATCTGCAAGACTGATGATTTTCTCAGCAAGTGAGAGCATTTCAGGAGAAATGCCATCAAGAATCTTTGATGTATTCTCGCCTGAAGTCTTGATTTGAAAAACCTTAGTGACATATTCATCAGATATAAAATCACCTTTTTTCTTTTTGAAACCAATACCCGTCCCAAATAATACAAGTTCTTCATGATGAACATCTTGGGCAAGGACCAAATTGTTATTCAGGGACCTAACGATTGTATAAATTAATCTCACCTCCGATTCTAAAATATATTCTGGAATTTTGGATACAAAAAAACACCAAACATATGACAAACCATCGTCATACTATTTGGTGGTGCCTGATCGTATCAGTAACACTCCGCGTGTCTTTTATATTTATCAATCTATCACAGTACAATTTTGATGTCAATGGAATCCTTAACATTTTAGTTTTTATTTTTTTATTTCTTTCACCCTAATTGTAAGAGTAACCTCTACTCTTGGGACCCTACTAAATTAGACATAGGTGATGCCTCTGGTTCAGTCGTGGTTTAGTTGGAGAGATCATAACAATATCATCAGGCGCGATGTAATCATCAAGCATTTTTTTAGAAAATATAACCTTCAAATGTTAAAAAAACTGCATAAGGACTCCTATCACCAAGATACTTATGCATATATGAATTAACGTTCACCTATTCAAAAAGTATTTTACTCATGATGTTCAGTTTCAAACACACTAAAGTGACACAATCAGAAAAGAAGAACCCCGAAAGGCTCTTCTGAAGAAAATGAGATTTATACGGTTGATGGATTCTCATCCTACTTTAGAGAAAAGGTTACTTCTTAGCAGGAACAGTCAGTGTGAGAATAGTGCTGTCAGCACCATTCGCTGTGAACTTGGTGTAAGAAAGCTGTTCTCCTGAGGGGCTGAAGACGCTTCTCTGGATCTCTCCATCCACTGCCACTAAGGCGGTGGTACCGGAAAGAAGATTATACACATAGAGACCTTCATTGGAAGCACCATTGACATCCTTCTTCAGGTAGTAGGAAATCATTCTCTGATCCTCGGACCAGGCCACTGCACTGATGGAAATGCCTTCAGCCAAAACGGTTCTAGTGGAAGCATCCGCATCACTTAAGACCAAAGTGCTTTTCGCACCATCGCTGACAATGGCAGTGAAATGAGTGCTGCTTGGAGAAGGAAGAATACTGTAGACATTTTCCAGAGGAAGAGTGGTAATCTCTCTCGTATTCAGATCAAACTTCTTAAGAGAAGTAGAGCTGATTTCCATAAAGATCACGGCATCTTTAATCTGCACCGCATGAATCACATTCATCTCCTTCAGCTCCTCAATGTGCTCTACAGCACTTGCAGGAGACTTCAGATAGACCCCACCTTTGTAGGATGGTCCGATCAGTACGTTCTCCGATGTCCATTCTCCGCTCATGGCTTCCTCAATGAGGGTGCCTTCTTCATTTGTGGATGTCACTGGCATCACGAAGTAGGCAGGATCTCCCAAGGTATACTCATAGTAGAAGAGGTTTTTCTTATCTTTGGACAGCTCACTGCCCCAAAGATTGAACTCTTTCTTTCCTTGAAGAAGAGAAAACTCTTTTGAAGTTAAGTCATAAGAGTAAAGGCTCCTAGGATGAAATTCCTTCAGTTCGTCCAGGGTAAGCTTTGGAAAATCCAGATTCTCTTTGGACAGAACCACGGTATGTTCATTGATCCATCCAGTAATCTCCATGCCCTTCAGGGCTTCAATGGATTTCACTGAAACTTCTTCTGGCGTTTCCTCTCCTTCTTCTCCAATGATGACAATATCTTCCCCTGGCTTCTCCCCTTGAGAAGCATCAGGCGCTTTTCCGCTGGCACAACCGGTAACAGCTGTCAGTACCATTGCTGCAAGTAGTGTAAGTGCGATGTTTTTTCTTTTCATGATCGGTACCTCCTTTTTTTGATTACCCTCATCATACCCACCGGATGTTTCCATAGAATATCCGATTGTATCCATGGTTTACTTAAATGAAAACAATGTATGAACAAAGGGTCATCCATCGGATTCCGGCGCCAAAGGGAAAGAGAGCTGAAAGGCGGTACCCTCTTCTGAGGAAGCAAGAAGCGTCAGGGTTCCGCCCTGAAGCTCCGTATACTTCTTGGCAAGAGAAAGACCAAGACCCACACCTCCGGTTTCCCTGGAGCGGTTTTTGTCTACGGTGTAAAAGGGATCAAAAATCCTCTGGGAGAGATCCATGGGGATGCCGATGCCTGTATCCTCCAGCTGAAGGATGCCCAGATGCTCTTCGGCATAGACCCGAATAAAAATCTTCCCTTGAGGTTTATTGTATTTAATGGCATTGTCCAGTAGATTCATGAGAACGATAAGAAGAGCTTCCCGGTCACCTAGAATCTCTACTTCTTCCACCTCTTTACTAAGGGTGAGACCGAACTTCTCCATTTTTCCCTTCAGGCTGCGGAGGACCTCCTCCACAAGCACAGAGAGCTTCAAAGGTGTGAGGGCGGCCTGAGGCGTGTAATGCTCCAGCCTTGAAAGCTCCAAGGTTTTTTCTACCATGTCATAGAGCCTTCTGGTTTCTTCTTCTATGGCAGGCAGAGCCTTCTGTAGAAGCACAGCATCCTCCGGATACATGGAAAGAAGATCCAGGTACGCCCGGACAGAGGTCAGCGGTGTTTTGAACTCATGGGTGACAGCACCGATGAATTCTTTTTGCTGCTTCCCCAGGATTTCCAGTTTCTTCACCGCATCTGTAAGCTTCTTTTCTTCCTCCTGCATGTCTTCTAGTGTGGTCTTGATCTTTTGCCCCATATGATAGACCCCTTGGCTGAGAGAGCCGATCTCATCGTTTCTTCCAGAAACGGTAAAGTCATAGGATCCAGTCTCTATTCTTTCCACAGCCTCGTTCAGTTTCACAATATCTGAAGCATAGGATCTGAAATAGAGATACGCTGCAAGAAACGATACAAGAAAAACCACAGCGCCCACATAGAGAAAGCGGCTGGCGATGCTTTCATAGAAGCTGTTTTCATTTCTTAGAGAATAATAGAAGGCCAGGATCCCCACCCGCTGATTCTGAAGGCTTAAAGGGGTCAGATAGAAAAGGTCATCCCCCTTCGCCTGGTAGAGAGTCTTTCCTTCCAGAGCTAAGGGCAGAAGCTCCTTAAGTGTTTCCTCATTGAGCGTCTCTTTTCTGGGACTGAGTAAAGTTCCTTCCAGGGAAAAGAGGGCCGTTTCCTGGCCTGTATAGCCTGCAAGGTTCTCTGTAAGCTCCGCTGCAGTTTTTTTCAGAAACACTTCCGGAAGAACTTCCTCACTGGAGAGAAAACTCTGACGAAGATAGGCTTCTGAAAGATCCGTCTGCTGCTTCAGGTAGCTTTCATATTCTCTTTTTTGATTCTCCCGGATACCGTCCAGAATAAAGACTCGTAGAAGAATCACAGTAAGGAGAAGAAGGATCAGAAGAAACAAACTGAATTTCATTTTGATGCTGGTTCTCATGAGGCACCACCTGAAACCTTATATCCTACACCATGCTTGGTTTCAATGACATCAGAATAGTCAGACCCAAGCTTTTTCCGGAGCCTGCCCACATGAAGGTCCACGGTTCTGGTGCCGCCAATGTAGTCCATGCCCCAGATGAGGTCTAAAAGCTGCTCTCTTTCATAGACCCGGTCCGGATGAAGAAAGAGGGTAGAAAGAAGGTCATATTCCTTTGGTGTCAGCTCTAGAAGATCCTCTCCCGCATAGACTTTACGCTCCTCAGGATAGAGCTTGACACCGCGGATCTCGACGTAAGATGAATCTTTATCCCGGCTCTTCAGGTCCTCCACCCGCCTCAGGAGAGATTTTACTCTGGCCAGAAGCTCCCTCATGTCAAAGGGTTTTGTCATATAGTCGTCTGCGCCCAGCTCCAGACCCAGCACCTTGTCAATGATCTCGCCCTTAGCGGTGAGCATGAGAACTCCGAAAGACTTTTCATAGGAAAGCCTTTTAAGGATCTCAAAGCCGTCCATACCGGGCAGCATCACATCGAGAAGAAGCACATCGGGCTGAAAGTCCTCGATGGCTTTTAAGGCGCCTTGTCCTGTATTTAGGATTTTTACGGTGAGACCTTCTTTTCCCAGACCATAGGCAATGGCTTCTGCAATTCTTAGTTCATCTTCCAGGAGAAGGATCTTTCCTTTCATCTATGTTCACCTCACGTTACATTTTTTACATCATCTGTTTTTATGGAGAATCTTTAGACTCACACAGTTTCATAGCTTTAGCGTACTTTAGGAGAGAAGAGGAGTTGTATCAAAAAAATGACATTGTCTATTTTTGTCAGACAAAAAGGAGAAAGGGCCTTCGAGAAGAGCCAAGGGTAGAAAGAACAGCGGATTTTTATTGTCACATCTTTCACAGTAAGGTAGAATGAAAGAGATTCTATTTTGATTTATTTTTAACGATAGTAGGAAACCAGGGGGAAAGCAATGAGGATTGGGGCATTTTCTAAAAAACATCAGGTAACGCAGGATGCAGTGCGTTTTTATCTGGAGAAGGGTCTTTTGGTGGCTCATAAGCGGGGAGAACAGTATTACTTCACTTCTTCTGACGGAGAAGATCTGGAGACCATCAAAATGCTGAAAGGACTTCAGTTTTCCCTCAGCGCCATCCTGGAACTTATGACCCTCAAAAGGCTCAGCGGAGAAGACTCGGCTCTCTATAGACAAAAGTATCTGAAACATTTGAGAGTGCAGCAGGAAGAGGTTTTTGCCATGCGGAAGAAAGCCGAAAGCCTGGAAAGGATCCTTCAGGAAAAGATTGAGAAAGTAGAGAAAGAGGAGAAGAAGGACCGGGTTTTGGGGATTCCTTTAGAAGCCCTCTCCATCCTTGCCTGTCCCTCCTGCGGGGAAAAGCTTCCACTAAAAAGAGGGGATCTGGTGGATCATATGGTGGTGGAAGGAGACTTTCAGTGCAATTGCGGCTATGAAGCCAAGGTCAGTGCAGGAGTCTTTGTCTATGAGCCTTCTGTCCGGACAAAGATGAACTGTGGCAGGAAAATGCAGACCAAAGAGGAGTTTCTTCAAAACTCCAGCCATACCTACATCAATCATCTTTATCAGACCATGGGTCTTATGATGGAGCGCATCGATGAAGTGAAATCGCCACTTCCTTATATGATGGAGATGAACAACTGTGTGGGCTTCTTTCTTCAGCAGTACCTGAAAGAGCTTCGGGAGGAAACCACCTATATTCTGGTGGATTACGACTTAGAGAGAATCCTTCAGCTGAAGCGGAATCTGGAATGCTACGCAAAGCATGATAGGTTTCTCTTTCTCTGCTGCGACTATGACCAGCTTCCACTGAAAAAGCAGAGTGTGGATCTTCTGGTGGATTTTGGCATGGTACGAAACTTTGAAAAAGAAACGGGAAAGTGCCTTCTTACTCCGGTGCTTCCGCTTTTGAAGGAGGAAGGGTCCTATGTGGCGTCTTCTCTCTATGCAGAGGTGAAAAAGTCAGAGCTTCGCCCGGAAGGAAAAGGGTACGAGGAGACGTATCTTTCGGAGAAGATGAAGGCACAGGGTCTTCAGATGGTAAAAGAATCTTCACTGGGGCCAGCTTATCAGGAGAATCCGGAGGATGCTTTCCTTTCTGGAAAACCACTTTATCAGAAGGTGATTCATGGAAGAAAGAAGAAGAGAAGCATTGTTTTGGAAGCTATATAAGAGAAGAGTGAATCATCAGGAAAACCATGGAGTCAAGACCATGGTTTTCGTTATTTTACGGAAAAACCGCTGAATCTTCCTGTTGACATGGACAAAAGACAATAATTTAACATATAGATATAAGTTTGAAAAATATCAAACAAAATGCAGGAGGAAACAGAAGTGAAAAAGAGAAATCTGAAATGGTATGCAGGGCTTCTACTGGTCTTTATGATCATGAGCTTTGCCGGATGCCAGAAAAGCGATGCGCCAAAAGAAGAGGAAACGGGACTATATACAGCGGGCACCTATGAGGAAACCGTCCAGGGACATAATGGAGACCTGACGGTTTCTGTGGAACTGTCCAAGGATGCCATTGTATCCGTAAAGGTGCTGTCACACACAGAATCTGCAGGGATCAGCGATACACCCCTCGAAAGAATCCCTGCGGAGATTGTGGATGGACAGACTCTGGCTGTGGATACAATTGCAGGAGCAACGGTAACCTCAAAGGCTCTACTGGCCGCAGTAGAAGCTTGCATTATAAAAGCAGGTGGAGATGCTGAAAAGCTGAAAGCAGCCACAGACAAGGAAGAGGAAACCAAGGTCACTGAGATCACCACGGACGTGGTGGTAGTCGGTGGCGGCGGTGCTGGACTCGTGGCCGCCGCATCGGCAGAAGAGTATGGCGCCAAGGTCATCGTACTGGAAAAGCTCGCTGCCACAGGTGGTTCCACTGCCTTGTCTGGTGGAGGGATTTCCGCCACAGACACCAAGTTCCAAAGAGCAGAAGGCATTGAAGACTCCAAGGATTCCTGGATGGAGCTTTGGAAAGAACGTCAGGCATCTTCCAATGAAAATGGAAAGTATCCGGATTATGATTTTGTGGACCGGTTCATGGATGCCGCAGTTGTCACCACAGAGTGGCTGGTGGATACCGTGAAGCATGAATACTCTGCCATCATGGGCTTCGGACTGGATCCAGTTAAAAGACTTCATTTTGCAAAGAGTGACGCCACCACCAAAGGTGGAACAACTCTGACCAATAACATCAAGAATTTCATCACCGGCGAAGGCGTAGAAATCAGAACGGAAACCGAAGTGGTGGACATCCTGGTGGATGAAAGCGGAAAAGTCATCGGTGTGGAAGCGAAAGACAAGAATGGAAAGATCATTGTCCATGCAGATAAAGTGATCCTTGCAGCAGGAGGCTTTGCCAAGAGTGAAGAGCTTCTGGAGAGATTTGTGCCGGAAGCCAAAGGAACCTCTGCCCTTAGCTGGGCTTCTGCAGGAAGCACCGGAGACGGCATTGTTATGGCAGAAAAGCTCGGCGCTGCTCTATATGAGGAGCCTTGGGTCATGGGCGTTGGCATCGGCAGCAAGATTCCAGGCACCCAAGCCCTTGGTATGGACTGGACAAGGCTTTATGTGAATTACGCCGGTGAAAGGTTCATGAACGAGGAAGTGCACTACTCCATCGCCACCAACAAGCTCATTGAAGAGAAGGGCACCTGGCTCCTGGTGGATTCCACAGAAGCCAATGGAGACCTTGTGAAGGCTCTGGAAGCGGCCATGCCTTCTGAGGAAGTGGTGAAGGGTGAAACATTCAAAGAACTGGCAGAAAACATGAAGGTCCCAGTGGAAACTTTAGAAGAAACCATGAAGACCTTCAATGAGGGCGTGAAGTCCGGTGTGGACGCCATGGGCAAGTCCAAGGACTATCTTGTTTCCGTGGAAAAAGCCCCCTACTATGCCATCAAATTCTACCCAGTGACCATGGGAACCTTTGGCGGGGTGAAGACCAATGATTCTTTCCAGGTGCTGAAAGAAGATGGAAGCATCATTGAAAACCTCTATGCCACAGGAGAAAATGCCAACAAAATTCTCTACAATCAGGTGTACATGTCCGGATCCGCAGTGCAGTTCGCGCTGACCAGCGGAAGAATTGCAGGACAGCATGCCGCAGAGAACCTCAAATAATTCTTTTGACTACAGGAAAAGGTGCTGGAGACAGCACTTTTTTCTGTAGAAAAACAACAGATGCAGAGCGTGAGAAAAAGAATCCCGTCTATTTAATTGGATGCAATTGAAATGGGGCGGGATTTCGATTATAGTAAAGGTATGGAAATAAAGAAAAAAAGTTATGGCAAAGAACACGATCTCAATCTGAAACTGCTGATCTCACTCAGCCGGAGCCTTTCCATGGTCCATAAGGAGACCATGAGGAACATGAAGGACTCTGGATTGACCCCCTCGCAATTTATGGTACTGGAGGTTTTATATCACAAAGGAGACATGAGGGTCTGCGAGATTACAGAGAAGATTTTAACCAGTGGCGGCAATATGACCGTGGTCATACAGAATCTTCTGAAGGAAGACTATGTGGTGAAAAAAGCGACCCCTGGAGACAGGAGGTCTTATCAGCTGAGCCTCACAGAAAAAGGAAAAGATATCATGGAAGAGGTGTTCCCGAAGCATCTTTCCATCATGAAAGAGTCCATGGAGGGCCTCAGTGAAGAAGAAAAGAAAACCCTCATCACCCTTCTGAAAAAAATGCAAAGGCTGGATGAACATGAAGCTCCGTAAATATGTAGGATACAGAACCTTTAAAACGGCCATTGGCGCCACCCTGGCGGTGCTCATCGCGGAGTATGTGGGACTTTCCTACGCGGTTTCTGCAGGTGTCATCACAGTGCTCAGTGTCCAGAGCACCAAGAGAAAATCCATTGAAATTGCCCTAAGGAGACTGGGCTCCACAACCCTAGCTTTGGCGGTGGCAGTGGCGGTTTTTCTTCTCTTTGGCTACTCTGCCTGGAGCTTTGGAATTTACCTTCTCCTTTTCATCCCCACGGCGGCGGCGCTGAACCTCAACGATGGCATTGTACCCAGCACCGTCCTTGTGACCCACCTCTTGGTGGAAGAATCGGTGGCTTTTTCCTGGATCCTCAATGAGTATGGCATACTTGTCATTGGGGCGGGGATTGCCCTTCTTCTGAATACTTATATGCCCAGTGTGGAAAAGGATATCCGGGCTGCCCAGAAGGAAGTGGAAGAACTCTTCCGGGCCATTCTTCTCAGTTTTTCTAGAAGCATCCTCACCCAGAAGAAGGATCATGAGGCAGAAGATCTTCTTCAAAAGCTGGATGCGACGCTGAAAAGAGGCATGGACAAAGCCCAGAGGCTTTCCTCCAACTACCTCTCCGAAAGCTTTGTGTATTATGTGCGGTATATGGAGATGCGGATCAAGCAGTACGAAGTGCTGAAAATCATGAGCGATCATCTGAACCATGTGACGAGATACTATGAGCAGAACCGCTTGGTGGCTTCTCTTTCAGAACTGGTCAGTGACCAGTTCCATGAGATCAATACAGCAAAGGAGCTCATGGAGGATCTTTGTGACTATCTGGAGATTTTCAGAAAGCAGGACCTGCCGAAAACCAGGGAAGAGTTTGAGAACAGATCCAGTCTTTACCAGTATATAAGAGATCTTCAGCGGCTTTTGGAAATCAAGAAGAAGTTTTCTGAGAACCTGTCTGAGTACGACAAAGAGACCTTCTGGAAACAGAAAAAAGATGGGGCAGCCTGATGTGGCCGCTCCATCTTTCATTTTTTATCTTCTATTTTCTCTGTTTTCTTAGGCTTCTCCTTCTCTGACCACTTTCTTCGCTTTCAGATAACGGAGGAGCTCTTCTTTATCCTCAGGGCTCCAGTCTGAAAAGTCCCGGAGAAGTTCTGTCAGCTCTCCCTGGAGTGTGGTCTCCCGGAGAAACATAGGCTCCTCCTCCTTGAAAAAGCTGTACATGGAAATATCCAGCGCCCTGCAGAGGCTTGTGAGGGTATCGATGGGGGGTAAACTCTTCCCGTGCTCTATATCGCTGATATAAGAGATGGAAAGATTTGTGACACTGGCGACTTCTTTCAAAGTAAGTCTCTTTTGTTTCCTGGCTGCTTTCAGTTTTTCACCAATGCTCATACTATCCTCCAAATTCCGTAAATTTTGGTATTTCAGGTTTATTTTACAATGAAAACCATGCAAGAAGTTACAGGAAAGATAAATTACGCCACAGGCGTAAAATCCATTGAATTATTTCGGTTTAAACGTATAATATTCTTATAGGGGGTGGAGGAGTGGTCACTATCGGAGATAATATACGCAAATACCGAAAAAAGAAGAATCTGACACAGAAAGAACTTGGAGACATTGTAAAAATATCAAATACATATCTTTCAGACATGGAAATCGGAAGAACAAATCCGTCCATTAAAACATTGAAAAGAATCGCCAAAGGCCTGGAAATCAGCTATGTGGACTTATTGAGAGATACAGAAGAATAGAAACAATCATTTCATCGGGAGCAGGGATCTTTTCTGCTCCAGATGACTTTTTTTATGAAGTTTCCGTTGCCTCTTGAAAAATGACATGGAAACCATGATAATAAGAAGAAAGAGATTAACTTGTATCAAATTGATTTGGGCGGGGAAACTGCCTTTGGAGGTTTAGAATGAAAGGTGAAATAGGTATTTATGGTTTTCGTGTCATGGGAGAGAACCTGGCAAGAAATATAGAGTCTAAGGGATATCCTGTGACCATTGGCAACAGAAGTGTGGAAGTCATAAGGGAGTTCATGGAAGGAAAAGGAAAGGAAGGAAACTTCATTCCTGCCTATTCTATGGAAGAGTTTGCGGCTTCTTTAAAGAAACCAAGAAAGATCATGCTGATGATCAAGGCTGGAGAAACCGTGGATCTCACCATTGAGAATTTTCTTCCGTATCTGGAGCCTGGTGACACCATCATTGATGGGGGAAACTCCAATTATGAGGATACAGAAAGAAGAGTAGCGTACTTGGAGGAAAAAGGCATCTATTATATCGGTTCTGGTGTTTCGGGAGGAGAGCTGGGCGCTCTCTACGGACCCTCTATGATGCCCGGCGGCAACAAAGAAGCTTGGGCAGGGGTGAAGGATATTTTCATGGCCATTGCGGCAAAGGCCGGTGTAAACGGGGATGAACCCTGCACCACTTGGATTGGAAATGGAGGCTCCGGCCACTATGTGAAAACTGTGCACAACGGCATTGAGTATGGGGACATGCAGCTGATCTCTGAAGTCTACGCCATCCTCCGGGATGTGGTGGGAGCCGACAATGAGGAGATGGCGAAGATTTTCTCTACCTGGAATGAAGGAAGACTGGAGAGCTATCTGGTGGAGATCACTTCTGAGATTCTAAATGAGAAGGATGAAAACGGAGACTATATCGTCAACTACATCCTGGATAAGGCCATGCAGAAGGGAACTGGAAAATGGACGGTGATTTCCGCTCTGGAGGAAGGAGAACCTGTAACCCTGATCACAGAAGCGGTCTATGCAAGAATCCTCTCTTCCATGAAGTCTGAAAGAGCAGCTGCTGCCAAGGGCGTAGAAAAACCAAGAAGCCTTCCGGAAAAGAGCGACACAGTGGCGCTTCTTGAAAAAGCCCTGTATGCGGCAAAGATCATCTCCTATGCCCAAGGGTTCTCTCTTATGAAAGCAGCATCGGATCATTACCGATGGGAGCTGAAGCTGGGAGAAATCGCCTCCATCTGGAGAGGCGGATGCATCATCCGCTCTGCATTTCTCAATGACATCCGAACTGCCTATGAAGAGAATGCGGAGCTGAAGAACCTCATGACAGCCCCATTCTTCAGAAAAGAACTGGAAGAAGCAGTGACAGGATTAAGAGAGATGGTGATCCTTGGCATCCGGAACGGTATTGCCATGCCGGCCATGAGCTCTGCGCTGTCCTACTATGACGGATACCATACAGAGAATCTTCCAGCGAACCTGCTTCAGGCCCAAAGAGACTACTTTGGTGCCCATATGTATGAAAGAGTGGACCGTGCGGAGGGAGAATTCTTCCACCACAACTGGAGTGGAGAAGGGGGCAATACCGCTTCCACCATCTACAAAGTTTAATAGCGCTGAAAACAGCATGAAAAGAGACCTCGGGTTTATACTCGAGGTCTATTTACGAACATGGGATTTTTTTACACACGAAATATATGGGAAAAAAGCAGAGGTTGTACGTATAGCGGAAAGAAAAGAAGAACCAGGATCTTTGGTCAAAAGACCGAATGATGTTATCAACAACTGTGGATATTGTATGGATAAATACGGATATTGAGAAAAATATGCACGGTTGAAAGGGAAAAGTACAAAGATAACCGTTTTCATTCACAAAAATGTAAAGACTTCAAATTACGAATAAAAAATATTGCAATATGCTTAATGTTCGGATAGAATAAAGAGGTAATCATACTAAATATTTATACGAGGTGTAAAATGGAAAAACTTTTTAAGTTGAAGGAAAACGGTACAGACGTTAAGACCGAAGTGCTGGGTGGCTTTACCACATTCCTGACGATGGCCTACATTATTTTTGTTAATCCACAGATTCTGGCTCTCACTGGAATGGATCAGGGTGCTGTATTTACCGCAACGATTCTTTCCGCGGCAATCGGAACTTTCATCATGGCTTTTGTTGCCAACGTGCCTTTTGCTGTAGCTCCAGGTATGGGACTGAATGCATTCTTTACCTTTACTGTTGTTTTTGTCCTTGGATACTCCTGGCAGCAGGCGCTGGCTCTGGTATTCATCTGTGGTCTGATCAACATTTTCATCACGGTTACTAAGATCCGTAAGATGATCGTAAAGGCGATTCCAGAATCCCTTCAGTATGCCATCAGCGGTGGTATCGGCCTTTTCATTGCATACCTTGGAATCAAGCAAGCTGGATTCCTGACCTTTACAGCAGAAACAGTTTCCAGAATCACCGACAACGGAGATGGAAGCGGAATGTTCGCAGACATCATCCCTGCGCTGACTGATTTTACAAACCCAACCGCTCAGGTTGCTTTAATTGGACTCATCATCACAGTGGTACTTCTTCTTCTTAAGGTGAGAAGTGCAATTCTTATTGGAATCGTGTCCACCACTGTACTGGGTATTTTCTTTGGTGTAACCCATGTTCCAGAGCTTTCTGCAGACATGTTCAAAGTACCTAGCTTAGCGCCAACACTTTTCGCACTGGACTTTAAAGGTATTTTCGCAGCGGACAAGCTGTTTATCACACTGACCACCGTCTTTGCATTCTCCCTCACGGATACCTTCGACACCATCGGAACTTTCCTGGGTGCTGGAAGAAAAGCAGGGATCTTCACAGAAGAGGATGCAAACTCCATTGAAGAATCCAAGGGAATGAGCACTAAGATGGAAAAGGCTCTGTTTGCGGATGCTACTGCCACCTCCATTGGTGCACTGCTTGGTACCTCCAATGCAACCACCTATGTGGAAAGTGCTGCTGGTATCGCTCAGGGAGCGAAGACTGGACTTGCTTCTGTAACCACAGGGGTACTGTTCCTCATCTCACTATTCCTTTCTCCTATCGCACTGATGGTTCCAGGCGCAGCGACTGCTCCTGCACTGATTGTTGTAGGTATCTTCATGTCTGAAGGTCTGAAGAATATTGACTGGCACGACCTGGCTGTTGCAGTTCCTGCATTCATGGTCATCGCGTTCATGCCTTTCTCCTACTCCATCACCAATGGTATAGCATTTGGATTCCTGTTCTATGCCATCTCCAAGATTATTCAGAAGAAGGGTAAAGAAGTACATCCAATCCTTTATATCATCACCGTACTCTTTATGCTTTCCTTCGTACTGACTGCCATTGCCTAAAGGCTACAGCGTCCCCGCGCTCTAGCTGGATCCCTATATATTCCATATAAGTGAAAAGATGCATCCTTTCTTTCGAGAGGGTGCATCTTTTATTTCTTATACTTCTAGTACCTTATTGTCTCCTTTTTTCAGGATCCTTGAAAACTAGGACTCATTCTCCAAGAAGACAAGGGAAATGGGTTCCGGAGTGTGGATGCCTTTCTTCAGGAGGGTCAGTTCGCCGGTGTTTTTATCAATTCTGAAGAGACTGAGATCGTTTGAGATCATATGAGCCACCAGGAGGAAGCATCCATCGGGGCTGAGGTTGAAGTCTCTGGGGTGTTCCCCTTCACTCAGATAGGTATCTATTTTCTCCAGCAGATGATTTTCCTTCACTTTGAATGCAGAAATGGAGTCATGTCCGCGATTGGACACATAAAGGTGCCTCTCATCCGGAGAGAGCCGGATGGCAGCGCCTGTATTCTCTCCTTGGAAATCCTCCGGAAGCGTCTTCATCACCTGCTTCAAATGATAGTCGCCGTCTTTGAAGTCATAGACAAAAATCTCTGAGGAAAGCTCGGTGAATACATAGAGATAGGGATGTTTTTTGGAAAAAGCGATGTGTCTTGGACCGGAACCTTTGGGCAGAAGGAGTTCTCCTTTCTTTACAAGGGTTTCCTTTGCTTCATAGCGGTAGACTTTGTCGGTGCCTAGGTCGCACACAAGCACTTCGGGAAGGTGTGGGTTTTTCATGGCAAAATGCACATGAGGCCCTTCCTGGCGCTTCTCATTGGGCCCTGAGCCTTCATGGGCAGCCTGGTCCAGTCTTTTTCTCACCATACCCTCTTCCAGAGCATACAGATCAAGAAGCCCCTGATGATAGTTGGAGGCAAGGAGCTTATCTTCAAAGGTGGAGATGTGACAAGGGGTGTTTTCTTTCTCAAAAAGCACTTTATCTACGATGCCTGTGGTGAGGTTCATGGAAAAGACGCCGTGACTGCTGCCATCTCTCATGGAGCCGTAGAGAATATTCATGTCGGGGCTGAGGGCAAGATAGGAAGGGTCTTCCACCTCATAAAAGTCTTCCATGACAAATTCTTCCTCATTGAAGTGGAAGGCACGCACACCCCGGCTCTCTTTTCTGGTGTAGGAGCCTATATAGCCTTTATAATCTTTCACACTGATTCATTCCTTTCTTCTTGGTTTTCTATACTTTCTATCATAACAAAAAAATGAAGGGATCCCATGACACTTTTGTAAACCTTTCTGAAAATAAGAAGTGGTGCTGCAGTTCGCTGCATCTTCGTTTACATTTTTTGTAAACGGATTGCCACCTTTATGTAACCTTAGTTTTATACAAGGGTGTTAGACTAAAGCCAGGAAGATAAGCAGTAAAGCTGAAATAAGGCTTCTGGAGCTTAGTCTTCTGTGTTTTACAAAAGAAGCAGAAAGTGAGCGGTGAATAACATGGATGAACATATATATAGAAGAAACAGTTTCAAGCAAAGAGAAAAAATGAGGAAAAAGAGAAAGAGAAGAAAAATCTTTTTTTCAAGTGTAGGCGTTGTACTGGTACTTGGCGCAGGAGGCTTCTTTCTAAAAAATACACTTCTGCCGATGATTTATAAAGTGGAGGATTCTTTTGTAAAGGCACCTGAACCAGAAGCGGAAAATCCAGGAGAAACCGCCAAAATCGAAGAACTCCCTGAAGTGAAGGAGTTCACGCCCAAAAGACCTGCTGAAAAGATCCCAACGGAAAAAGCTGTACCAGAAGTGAAGGACCTCAAGAGACTCAAAGAAGGTTCCAACCATTCCTATGAGGCTTCCGCCTATGCCTATGACACAGCAGATGTGAAAGCCTGGATGCGTGGGAAGAAAGCCTTTGAAGGTGAAAAGAACCTGGCATTTTTGACCTTTGATGACGGTCCTCATAAAAACACAGAGAAGGTGCTGGATGTCCTAAAAAGGCGTAATGTTCCTGGAACCTTTTTCCTCCTGGGAGATACGGTGGAGAAAAACGGAACGCCAGAGCTTATGACAAGGTATATTCAGGAGGGGCACAGCATTGCGGTGCACAGCTACAGCCATGACTACGGATATCTTTATCCGGGAAGATCCGCAAGGGCGGATCGGATTGTAGAAGAGTATGAGAAAACAAGGTCTCAAATTCGCGGACTTCTTGGAGAGGGGTTTGACACCCATGTCTTCAGATTCCCAGGGGGATCCATGAGCTGGAAGAATATCGAAGAAGCACAAAGTGCACTTCTTTCTGAAGGGATTGTGGACATTGACTGGAACTCCATGTCTGGAGATGCAGAGCCTAAAAACAGAAGACCCGCCACTCCAGAGGCCATGGGACAATACGCCATGAAGACCTTTAAGGATAATGGAGACAGAAAGGTGGCGGTGATTCTCATGCATGATGTGCAAAACGCCACACCGGAGTATCTGGACCATCTCATTGATGAGTTTCTTGAAGCCGGATTCACCTTTGGAATACTAAATTGATGTGTGATGTATTACGCTCCTACTGCCACATATAATAATAGTTTGGTCAATATTATTGCGAAGCTTCTATATTATAACGGATTAATCGTTTAGTATAGAAGCTTTTTATTGCATTAACGAATACGATAATATAAATTTATATATAATTAAAAATAATTATAAAATAACAAATATATAAAAAATATTGCGCAATTGATTTTGTTTATCAATTAATTTAAGATTTATAAATATGTTGGAAATATAGTTATTGACGAATTACAACTTAATCAATAAAATATTAATTGAGAATGTTTTAGATATTCTGAAATTTTTATGTTTTTTTAGATTGGAGTTCAACTAAATATTAAAATTATTTATTGCAAAATATTATAATTTAAGACAGATATTGCATAATCCGATAAAATTAGCAGTAATGTATATATAAAATATAAAAAGTCGATTGGTTCAGTTAATCAATATACTATTAGGAATTAAATTGGGGGGGAGTTCGTGGATAAAGTTGATTTAGGGCGAGAAATGGATGATCTTAAAAATCTACTATCATACTCAAAAAATATTGGGTTTTTTATGGGGGCAGGAAGTTCTTGTGCTTTTGGTCTACCTAATGTGTATAGTTTAACTGATGAAGTCAGAGATTGCATGATCGAAGATATGAAGTCAGTTTTTGTTAAGCTAGAGTCTAGTTTAATTGAACAATACCCTGATAAAAAGAAGGTTACCGTTGAAGATATATTAAACTATGTGAGACAGATTAGAGAGATTACAGGCGAAAATGAGAATCGATTCTATGAACAAGTAAGTGGTCTTACAGCGAAAATATTGGATGAGAAAATATGCGAATGTATATTCAAAGTAATACAGTCAAAAGAAATGAGTGCTAATATAGAAGAATTACAAAAGTTTTTCGCTTGGCTTGACATAACACATAGAAGTTATACAAAAGAGATATTTACAACAAATTATGATTTACTTTTAGAAAGAGCTATGGAAGTTAATCATATACCATATTTTGACGGATTCGTTGGATCATATGAACCATTTTTTTGGCCAGAAAGTATTGAAAAAAATATTACACAGATAGATGTTACTTTTAATTGGATAAGGTTGTGGAAAATCCATGGTTCATTAAATTGGGAGTTTAGAAAAGGATTACATGATGAAAAGTCAAAGATTGTAAGAGTCGGAAAAGTTGATAAGATAGAAAATGAATTGGTAGTTTATCCATCGAAAGAGAAATATAGTCTTTCAAGAAAGCAACCGTTTATTGCGTATTTTGATAGACTAAAAAATTATTTGCAAAATGGAGAGAAGTTGTTTGTTTTCACTGGGTACTCATTTTCAGATCAACATATTAATGAAGTGATCTTTAATAGCCTTCGTCAGAATCCTAGATTATATTCCATTGTTATGTGTTTCTCTGATGAACAGGTAGTTGAGATGGAACGTTACGCAAGTTCTTATCTGAATTTATGTGTAATGGGACCTAAAATGATGATAACTAATGGAAAGATGTATGAGTGGTACTTGGATGAGGGTGATAGTGGTTCAAAAGATAGCGATTTATATTGGGATAAAACGACTGGAGAATTCCTACTTGGGGATTTTAAAAATCTTATTAGATTCTTAATAGCTAACTCAAATAAATTGAAGAAGATTGAGGGTGGTTTTATTGGTAAATGATACTACTTATCTAGGGAAAATAATAAGAGTAGATTCAGGTATCGTGGAAGTAGAAATAAGCGACGATATTCCTTCATCAAGTCCAGTAATAGGTGGAAAAGTATATAAAATTGGTCAAAGAGAGGGGTACGCATGATGTATTACCCGGACGTCCCGGCCCTGGAGCCGGATGAGCTTGAGCTGCTCTGCCACGAATATCTGGAGCACAACGCCACCCTTGACCCGCATCTGGCGGATCAGATGGGCGTCAAGC
>RCMY010001998.1_pt1 | contig 31386 bp, 22 predicted proteins | sample 2041341 | NCBI WGS metagenome assembly RCMY01 (sample SAMN09708234, study PRJNA481090) | Marine sediment metagenome, whole genome shotgun sequencing project. | reverse complement strand
TAAAACTGCCATTTTCTTTTCGTTTAAATTTTAGGTTGCGAAAGTACAATTTACCTTTTAATAATGAAAGTTATTTTTAGCAGAAATTTTACTTATTTATCTTTAAATAAAACTTTTAAATAAACTTCTTCAATTTTTGAAGCAGACACTTTTAAAATTGTGAATTGATAGTTGTTAATTATAATAATTTCGCCGGTAGAAGGAATATTTTCGGTATGATGTACAATAAGTCCGCCAAGGGTTTCATAATCACTATCTTCTTTTAAGTTTAAATTGAATGTTTCGTTGATATAATCTACTTCCAAGCGAGTTGACAGCTTAAATTCGCGATCATTTATTTTTTCTTCCAATAGTATGGTAAGGTCATGTTCGTCTTCAATATCGCCAAAAAGTTCTTCAATAATATCTTCCACGGTTATCAAACCAGAAGTTCCGCCATATTCATCTAAAACTATCGCAACACTTTTACTTTTTTTTATTAAATCATTTAAAATATGATGAATCATCATGGTTTCAGGTACGATTTCAATAGGCAAAAGTATCGATCGAATGTTTTTTGGCTTCTTAAAAAGCTCAAAAGCGTGCACATAACCAATAATATCATCTAAAGAATTATTGAATACCATTATTTTTGATAAACCGGTTTTGACAAACAATTCTTTCAAATTTTTTATAGTTTCATGAACTTCTACGGCAATGATTTCTGTTCGTGGTATCATGGCTTCACGAGCACGAACATTGTGAAAATCAAGTGCGTTTTGAAATATTTGAATTTCAGAATCTATTTCATCATTCGATTCAATTTGTTCTGAAATATAGTTTCCCAATTCAGATTTACTGAAAACTAGCTGAATTTGATCTTCTTTCGTATGAAAAAATACCCGTAAAACGAAATCAGAAATAAAAATGATAAAATCGGAAATCCAATAAAAAATAAGATAAAAAAGGTATGCCGGAAGAGCAAAAAACTTTAAAGTCTCATTAGCATAAATTCGAAAAATCGCTTTTGGTAAAAATTCTGCCGTTACTAAAATAATTAATGTAGATACTAGGGTTTGTGCAAGCAGTACAACAAATTCGTTAGAAATATAAGGTGCGATGAATCGGATGAGCAAATCGCCCATGAAATAACCATATATAACCAAAGAAATATTATTACCAACCAACATAGTGGTAATGAATTTGGAAGGTCTTTTTGTTAAATGAGAAAGAATCTGAGCTAGAAAAGAATCTTTTTTCTTTTCTAATTCAATATGCATTTTATTTGCAGATACAAAGGCTATCTCCATGCCTGAAAAGAAGGCCGAAAGTAAAATGGCAATGCATATTATAATTATTTCTTCAATCATTGGTTTTTTTACTTTTCGTTATCTTCTAAACGTTTTCTAAATTTTTTTCTGAAAAAATACATAAAAATAGCAAGAATAGAAAAGGCTAGAAAAATGTATGCTTTTTGAGGATCCGTTTTCCAAGTTAGAAATGTTTCTACTAAGAAAAAAACAGAAATTACCAAGTAGGCGTATTCAAAAATTTTATAGTATTTCGACATAATGGTTTAATTTTCGTTAACGTAAATTGTGCCTGATATTGATTTCATATTTAGTTTTGACAAATCTTCATTCGATTCAAATCCGGTTCCAAAGATACTATCGGTTTTTGTAATTAAGGTAAACTTTTTTTCAGTATAAATATAATGCTCACCGGAGTCCCAGAAAAGTTGGTCGGTTTTCAAGGTTGTTTGATCGGCAAAATTAACAACTTTTACGTTGTTTTTTACTTCTGAAATATTTGTTTTTGTATAAGTTACCGAATAATCAGCCGTCAAAATAACAGAATCTCCTTTTTCATCATAGGATATGATTTTAATTCCATCAGGAAATTCGGTATAAGGATGTTCTTCTCTATTAGAAAAATCATTCATCACCGGAGAAATTAATTTTGTTTTTACTCGACCAGAATCCGTGTAAACCAAAAAAACATTTTTTGCAGTTCCGATTGGTAGATTTTTTTCTGCTAAAAAATCTTCTACTTCTTTAATTTGGTTACCACATGAAAAAAACATTGCTACTAAAAAAATAGTAGCAATGTTAAAAAATTTATTTAATGTGGATTTATTCATGAATTAATTTACGGTATTAATGCCGTTTCATTGATCCAACAGCCAACTTTATATGGCGAACCTGATTTTAATCCTTCGGTAAAGACTAATTTTTTTGTTGGAGCACTTGCCATATAACTGTGAATATATTTATTCGCAGTAGAAGTGATACCTGGATCAACTGCTTTTGCTCTAGCTGCTTTATCTGCTGCTGCTACATAAACCATACGTTTAGAAAATTCATCGGTTCCACATGAATTTGCACTTGAAGCATATAAATTAGCGATTAACAAATAAGCGCTTCCCATACTTGGTCTTTCTTTTAGAGCTTTATAAGACAAATCTCTTGCTTGACCTTTTGCACCTTTATTTTTCATAATGAGTGCTTGTTGGTAATAATACTTAGCTTTTTTGTAATTATCTTTCTCTAAGCTGATAGCTTTATTAAAATATTCCATCGCTTTGGTATCTTGGTTGCTTTCTAATAAAATACCAGCATAAAATACGTAAGCTGCAGAAGAAGGGTCAGCATTGACATAAGCTTCTACCATTTTTGGGTATAAAGGATCTGCGGTACATTCTTTTTGATTCAATCTCGAAACTGCTCTTTTCAACCAAACAGGATCTGTTTTATACTTTTCAAAGTTTGAAGTATATAACGGAATCAATCTTTCACAAGTTGCAATTTCACTTAAAGAATTATCTAAATATCCTTCTACTTGACCAAGAGCTGTTAAGTTAATTTCAGCTGCGTATTTTTGTTTTTTCTCTTTACTTGTAAGCGCTTGACCAGCATCTACTTTGGTATTAATTTGGTCTAAACCTTTTGAATAACCATCCATTTTATCATTCACTGCCTCATTGATATTATCATAGGTATCAAATACTAATTGTGGATTGGTGTCTTTGTTTTTTTCGGTAAAAAGTTCAAAATATTTTGCCAAGTTTTTTACGCTCATCCCACTAGGGTCTTCTTTAAAAGATTTACCTAATTTATCATAAATTTCTTCACTATAATTACTAGTATTCTCTAATTGGGCTCTTTTAAATAATGAATTAGCCCAATCACTATATACTTTTCCTAAATTTTCAGGAAAATACTGAATACGTTGCTTGTAAACTTTTTCAATTTCAGCAGCGTGTTTTGCCATTTCTGCCTTATTCATTTTAGAGGTATCGTAATAATCGCCTTCAACTTTGACAATAGTACCACCTTCTTCTATTTTTTTACCATTTACGGGAGTTATAAAACCAGCGGATTCATCATATTTTGCTTCTACCATTTTCAAACCGAGAGCATATAGAACTTTTGATGATTCCGGACAATTATCCATACACCAATTCCAAGGTTCATAGGCCGCGCTGTAATTTCCTACTTTTGCAGCTTCGTTAAATAGCGAAAGGTTTGTTCTACATTTCGTAGGATCACTTCCGTATTTTTCTTGTGCATTAACAGAGAATGAAATTCCTAAAAATAGAAACATTCCTATTATCATAAGCGTCTTTTTTGTTTTCATGTGTAAGATTTGTTAATATTAATAAATTTTTTGTTTTCTAAACCATTTATCATTTAATGACAAACTAAGTCTAAAGTTATAGTAATTTTCTTTAATTAAATTACCCGAGGTTTCGCCTCTTTGACCTAATTCAAACCCCAAATTGACATTTGATATTCTAAGTCCCATCGGTAAACTAATACCAAAAGACATGCCATAATCATCAATCTCGGTTTCATTAACCATTAAACCTAATTTTTTATAGCTAAAACCTGCTCGATAAGTTACTCTATTCCAATAACTGGTAATCGAATTAAATTTTGGGATATAAAAACCTCCCAAAGATACTAAACTTGACTTTATATAATTATAATTATTTTGCTGGTCGTAAATTCCACCTTTAAAATCAATGGCATCTTGAAAAGAATAATCTACACCAACAAACCATTTATTTCTTTCTCCAACTCCTGCACTCAAAATAGTTTTTAAAGGAATGCTAATAGTTGATCTATAATTTGAAATAGTATCTGTTGGAATTTCGATGGCATCTTCAGCGTTATTTAAGGTGAATAGATATTCATCGCCATTTTCTTCTAGATCATTCCCTAGTTCAAAAGTAGTTCCTAATTTTAACTCTAAATTATCGCTAATAGGTTTAGAATAAAGTGCACCCAACTTATAATTAAACCCTTTTACATAAGATTCTTTCTTGTATTTAGTAGCCAATTGCACATCTAACCTTCGGTTTAAAATACTATTTTCAATATCTCCAAAAACGTAGGCAACTTCTGCACCTAGAGAAAGATTAAAGGGAAATTTATATCCGTAACCAATAAAAACTCTATTAGTACCGCCAACACCACTAAATAAATTGGTTTCTACTAAAACATTATCGGCATCAAAGTTTTTAGCTAGAAGAGAATATCCAACCGATGTGTTTAATTGCAAACCAAATGACATACCTTGATTATTATTTAAAGGAATTCCCAGTGCAATGTACGTTAACGAAGCAGATGAACTGTTTTGGGTATCCGTTCCGTCATTAATTTTAATAAATTTATTAGCTCCTGAAAATGCGTAGGTGGTCCAAAGCAGACTTGCGTAAGAGGCGGGGTTGGTAAAACTTAATTGATACTCACTATCTAAAGTACCGCCCATTTGACCCATACCTATTTCTTCAACAGATTTTATTTTTGCCTGATCGCCGATTCCGAAAAACGAATATGGTGATGAATTTGTGCTTTGTGCAAAACTGGTAGTAGAAATTATTAGAATAGTATAAACTATTATTTTCTTTATCATTCGTTTTTATTATAGGTCAAAATATTGTTCAATCCTTCCAACAGAAAATTTGGATTGGCAAATATGGTACTTTTTAAGTTTTTTGCCAAGAAAATTGTGTCTCCACCTGTTAAAACTATTGTTAATTTTTTATAAATATCTTTATATTGCTCAATAATGCCTGCAATTTCTTGAATCGTTCCATTCAAAACTCCTAAATGAATCGCATTTTCTGTTGAGTTTCCCTGTTGGGGAATGGCATCAATTCTCGATAATTTGGGCAAACTCGCCGTAAAATAATTTAATGCCTTATAGCGCATTTCAATACCCGGAGAAATCGCACCGCCAAAATATTCTTTCTTGTGGTTTACAAAATCACTCGTAATACAAGTTCCAGCATCAAAAATAAGCACATTTTGATTTGGAAATTGTGTAACGGCAGCTGCAACCAATGCAATTCTATCAACTCCTAAAGTTTTTGGTGTGGCATAGTTGTTTATAAAGGGCAGTTTTGTATTAGAATCTAAGGAATATACCCGTAAATTTTCTTGTAAAAATTCGAGCTGATTTGGCTTTAAGTGACCAACAGAAGAAATAATAACATCCGTTATGGTATATGTTTTTAAAATATTTTTGATTTCAGATAAAAAATCTTCTTGTTGAAATACACTTTGATGTACCATTGTATTTGCTTTAAAAACAGCAGCTTTAATACGAGTATTTCCAATATCAATACTTAAATTCATCGAGTTCTGAAATGAAATGCAAAAATACAATAGATTTTTTAATGATATGTTTTGATAACTAGAAAAAATAAATTTATATTTGCACCCGCTAAAAAGCAATTGGTACCTTAGCTCAGTTGGTAGAGCAAAGGACTGAAAATCCTTGTGTCCCTGGTTCGATTCCTGGAGGTACCACTTTTTTAAAGCACAAAACCCTGTAAAACAATTGTTTGCAGGGTTTTTTTATTTTTGTAAAAATACATTTTTTTTATTCAAAGTTTTACATAGGTTAGGATTCTGGGATTTTAGGAAATCAAATTATCTTTTCCAATCAATTTTTTTCATCTCTAAACAAAAATATTTAATCTTAATTTTCTATATATAAATGTTTCTTAGGAAATTAACTAAAATGTTTTTAAAATTTTGATTGAATTAAGTACTTTTGCGAATCTTAAACAAAAAAATATTTTGGTATGCGTATGAAGTTTTTGATTTTACTGCTGTTTGCTTTTCACATCGTGAAAGCGCAAAATGAGGTGCCGGTTTCAAACATAGAAGAACGGAATGTTGGAGGGGAATCTCTTGTATTTTTTGAAGGTAAAGTTTATGATGGTATTGTTTATGAAAATTATGTATCCGATAAGGTAAAATATTCGGTGAAAGACGGAAAAAAAGAAGGCCCGTATATTTCCTATTATAAAAATGGACAAATAAAAAGGAAAACAATTTTTAAAGAAGATAAGTACAACGGCTCTTACGAGGAATATTTTGAAAACGGGCAAATTTATATCAAAGCATCTTTTCAGAGTGGAAGATATGATGGCCCCATTGAAATTTATTATAGCAACGGAAATTTAGAAGGAAAAGGTGCCTATAAAAATGGGTTGTATGACGGTCTTATTGAAAAATTTTATGAAAACGGACAATTAAGTACCAAGAGTTTTTACAGCAACGGCAAAAAAGAAGGAGTTTTTGAAAGTTATTATGAAAATGGTCAATTAAAAGTTAGGTCGAATTATACAGAAGATGCTTTAATTGGTTCGTATGAATCCTATTATGAAAACGGTATTTTATATGTAAAATCTTTCTATAAAGACAATAATAAGGAAGGTATATTTACCATGTTTCATGAAAATGGAAAATTAAAAAGAAAAACCTTTTTTAAAGATGGAAAAGAGAATGGCGCATACGAAACCTATGACGAAAACGGACTCTTATCTTCAAAAGGGACTTTTAAAGACGGAGTTAAGGTGGATTAGATTTCCCCCTCAATTTCTATCAAAATTGATTTCATTCTTTTACAAATCAATTTCAATAATTTAATTTTAACGCAATAATTTTTGTTAATCCTTGTTAAAGAGAATATTAACAAATGAATATTTTTTTGTTTATTTTAGATTTGGTATGTAATTATTTTTTATAATTGTTCTCTGAAACCCTAACAAAACAGTAAGTATCAGGTATCAGTTTGAAAGGTAAAAATATTTTCTAGACTACAAAAAAGAGTATTAAATCGTTATTTTTAGATAAGCATAAATGCGGTAAAAATGTTTGTGTGATGAAAAGAATTATAGTTAATTACCAAAGTTTAACACAAGAAATCTTTAAGTTATTAAAGCAAAAATATCCTGATGGATATTCTGATTCTGACGTAATTTCGTTTAAAAATGCAAAAGACGAAACAATTAAAGCGGTTGAAGTAAGATCCAGTGATACAATTTATTTGATAAAAATAAGCAAACAGCTTTCCCAAAGTTTTGAAAATTACGAGGAAATCGACTTATCAGGCGAATAGTAGTTTTTCAATTTATTTTCAAGTGTCTCCAATTTTTTAACTATGTTACGAATGTTGATTAAAATCATTATTTTACATGATTCAAATCAATTAACAACCCGGTTTTTCTTCTTAATTTAGTTAGCAATGCTAATATAAAAGTGATGAAAAACATACTCTTACCTACTGACTTTTCGAAAAATTCTATCAATGCAATCCATTATGCAACAAAAATATATAAAGAAATACCGTGTACCTTTTATTTGTTACATGTTTACGGAGTTCCGTTTCTAACCGATCAAGAAATACCCTATTATGAATCGGCTAAAAAAGGAACTTTAGAAAGTTCTTTGTTTAAAGAATCAGAGCAAAACTTAAAAAAAATTATTCACGGTTTACACGAGAATCCACTTCATAAATTTAAAACTATTAGTGATTATAATTTCTTTATCAATTCAGTTTTAAAAACGATTGAATATAAAAAAATCGACACCATTGTCATGGGAACAAAAGGCGCAACAGGTGCAAAAGAAATATTTTTAGGCAGTAATACGGGTGAAGTTATTTTAAAAGTAGCTTGTGATATTTTGGCCATTCCAGAAAATGCAAATTACCAAGATCCAAAAGAGATAACCTTTCCGACAGATTATAAGTTTACCTATAAAAAGGAAGATTTAAAAGGCTTAATTGACATTGCTAATCTGCACAATGCAGCGATTCGGGTTATACATGTCATGAATGAAAAATCGTTAGATGAGCAGCAAGAAAAGAACCAAAAGTCTTTGTCTAAAAGCTTTAAGGAAATTAATCATGACTTTCATGTTTTAACTAACACCAATTTTGAGGCTGCCTTGAATTGCTTTACGCAAAGTAGAGGAAACATTGACATGATAGCCATTGTAGCTAGACATCATAATATTTTTGAACGATTATTTTTTCGACCAATTGTTGAAAAATTAAGTTTTCACACCAATATTCCGTTGCTAATTTTGCATAAAAAGGAAGAGTAATAAGAGAACCTAAACTCTAAAGAAAACATAAATCTTGATGAGAATCATAGTTTGGTTTGATGCGCGTCATTGATTTATTTCATTTGGTAAAGTAATTTTATCTTTTAAAAGGAGTATTAATTTAAAAACAAATGTCATGACTTTAGTAAAATTTAAAAACCGTCGATTGCCTTGGTATGACACAATGTTTACCGATTTACTTGGTACAGACAGATTGCTTACCAATGATTTATTGTTGGACGATAAATGGATTCCTGCAATGAATATCAAAGAAAAAAAAGGAAATTTTGAAATTGATGTTGCCGCACCCGGCTTTGATAAAAAAGATTTCGAAGTGACTATTGAAAACGGAGTTCTTTGTATTTCCGCTGAAAAAAAAGAGGAAAAAGAAGTAAAAGAAGAAGAATTTACTCGTAAAGAATTTAATTATAATTCTTTTTCTAGAAGATTTACTTTACCTGAAAATGTGAACGAAGATGAAAAAATTGAAGCTGTTTACAAAGATGGAATTTTGAAATTAGTTTTAGGTAAAATGGATGTAAAAGAAATCGCTAAAAAAAGAGTTATTAAAATTTCTTAATCAAAAAAGGGAGGAGAACTCCCTTTTTACATTGTAAAATTAAAGCCATGAAAAATAAAGAATTAATAAAAACAGATCCAATATCAGTGGCATTCAAATTTCACGAACAATCAAATCAATGGATGGAAGAATTAGAGTTTTCACAAGATGAACAAAAGTTTTTAGAAAACTTGTTAAGCTCTCATTTTTTAGATTTAAGTTCTCCAAAGTTATTTGAACCAACTAAAAAAATAATTCAAAATTTAAAAGAAGCTGAAAAAACTGGAGCTAACTTATTAAAAAATGTAAAAGTACATAACAGTCATTTGGGTGAGTTGGTAGAACGAAATGAAATTATTTTAGAAGAAATTATAAAGAGTGAACATTATAAAATTGAAAAAGAATTCCATAATTATGCACTAAAATTTAAATTTGTGAAAAAGAAAATATTTGGTATTGTTAAAGATATTATGAAAGCCCACAAGCAAAAATTATTAATCAATAATCCATAAATAAATAAGTTCTTTTAAATGCCCCCATTTTTTTAAAAAAGCTGTTTTGAAAATAATTATGAAAATTTCGCACTTCATTTTTACCATAAAAAAGGCTATTCGGAAATCATTTTTCTTAACAGATAGAAATTAGATGACCTTTCTAGCATTACCGGTAAAAAAACGTTCAGAAATATACTATTTTCAAAACAGCTTCTTTTTTTAAGGCTTTTTAATTTTTAAAATTACAGATTCTAAAGGCTTTAAATCCACTCGAATTTTACCTACTCCATTTTCTACGTTTAAGGTAGAAGAATACGTCTCGTATAGTTGGTCTTTAACCTCATAAGATCTATTTTTTAACTTCCATTTCGAAATAATATCTTCTGGAATGTTTAAATCAAAACCATAAGTTTCGTTTGCACTGAAATTAGAAGTAATAATTAATATTTCGTTTTTAGACCAACGAACAAATGAGAAAATTCGGTCGTTGTAAAACTCTGAAGTTGCACGATTAAAGCCATGAATTTCTTGATAATCGCCCATTAGAGCTTCGCTGGCAATAGTAAAATTTAATAATCGCTTATAAAAATCGCGCAAATTCTGTTCCCTATCTGTTAATTGTCCACCATCAAATGCTTTATGATTTGTCCATCGTTGGTAACTTGGCACACCGACATAATCAAAAATAGAAGTTCGAGATGAAGAACCAAAACCTGCATTTTCAGCACCAGCGTCCCCTGTTTCTTGTCCGAAATAAACCATAGTTGGGGCTGTGCTTAGTAAGGTAGAAACAACCATAGCAGGCTTTGCGATTTCAGCGGCACCTGCAAATTCTGGACTAGCAATGCGCTGCTCGTCGTGATTTTCTAAAAAGTGTAACATGTTATGTTCAATATCGCTCAAATCATGTTGAATTCCAGCAATATGATCGGTTGAACCATGACCTTGCATAATGTGTTTTATCGTATCGTACAGTGCAACTTTATCGTAGAGGTAATCCATTTTGCCTTGACGAATATAAGAACGGTATTGTGCCGGATTATAAACTTCAGCTAATAAAAAAGCATCTGGGTTTTTCATTTTAATGGAGGAATTCATATAACTCCAAAATTCAACCGGCACCATTTCAGCCATGTCATAGCGAAATCCATCTACACCCTTTTCTATCCAATAAAGGGCAATATCTCTAAATTTTTTCCAAGAACTTGGCACTTCTTTTCCTTGCCAAAAATCAAAATGCTCTTGGTAAGTTTTCGTATCGAAACCTTCTGGTAATTCTTCAAAATCTTTTGTTCCGTCTGGTCTAACCCCATAATTTATTTTGACAGTTTCATACCAGTCGTAAAAATCAGGTTGTGGTAAACGCGATCCATTACCGGTCCATTTTGCAGGAACTTCTTCAAATTTCCCATCTACTAAAGAATCCTTTTCTCCACCAAGAGGCAAATAATTATTAATCCAAACCGGCACTTTAAATTTTTGGCCAACGACATAATAAAAATTGTTGTTTTTATCATATTCTTTGGTCGTATCATCATCAGCACCAAAATCGCGAACTCCTTCTGGATTTGATTTACCTTCATAACGACGTGCCACATGATTCGGTACAATATCAATAATAACCTTTAATCCGTTTGTGTGAGAACGGGCAATTAAAGCTTCAAATTCTTCCAATCGTTTTGCTGGGTCAACAGCTAAATCCGGACTCACATTATAATAATCTTTTACGGCATATGGAGATCCTGCACGACCTTTTACCACATCGGGATCGTCGTTAGAAATTCCATATTTCGTGTAATCGGTAATGGTTGCATGATGCGGCACTCCGGTATACCAAATATGTGTAACACCCAGATTTTTAATTTCTTGCAAGGCCTTATCCGAGAAATCGTTAAATTTTCCAACTCCATTTTCTTCGATAGTTCCCCAAGGTTTGTTGGTGGTATTATCGTTACCAAATAATCTTGTAAAGACTTGATAAACTACTATTTTATGTTCTTTTTCTTTCATTTTGGAAACAGGTTCTTCTTTTTTTGAAGTGCAACTCACACTTATTACAATCGACATGAATAAAACAAGGATATGACTTTTTTTCATGACTTATTTTTTTTCTAATAAAACAATATTTTGTTCTGTGTTCAAAGATACAATACCTTTTTTTACGGTTGCTTCTTCACCTGAATATCTATCTTTTAAAATGATCCCATCCATAAAAACAGAGTCCATTTTAATTTCTTTTACTCCAAGTGGTAAATCCAATCCGATAATTACGTGATCCTCATAGGTATCGGTTTTTAAATTACGACTAAAAACATACGGATTCTCCGAAATCATAGTATGCGTTCCTGCACCAATTGCCGGATGATCTCTTCGAAATTGTCCTAATTTTTGCCAATGTTTTAAAATAGCTTGGGTTTCGGTATCGGAATTTATTTTATCCCAATTCATGTTTGAACGTAATGTTGCGTCACCTTCGGTACTTTCAATAATTAAAGAACGAGCGGATTCATCACCATAGTAAACCTGAGAAATACCTGGTGTCAAAAGTAATTTTGTTCCGGTTTCATATGGTTTTACTCTTTCTTTATCAAACGGAGAACTATCATCATGGGAAGATAGATAATTCAAAACCGTGTTACCAGGCTCTAAATGATTGTTTAAAATTTCATTGTACTTCGAGAAAATTGATTCATAATCTCCTTTGGCATCGTATTTAATTTCAAAATTGATCATGGCATCAAAACCGTAGTTGTAATAATTTACTTTTTTATCGCCAAAATCGAACGCTTTTGCTTGACTGATATTCCAATTATACACTTCACCAACGAGGAAAAAGTTATTAGAGTCTAAAACTTTCGTTGGATTATTTAGTTTCCATTGGGCAAAAGCAAATTCACATTCTTTTTTAAATTCTTCCCAAACATATTCTTCGGTATGTTTTACCGTATCAGCTCTAAAACCATCAATTCCGAATTCAGTAATAAAGTCGGTAAGCCATTTTATGATATAAAAACGCGGAGCTTTTGCGTAACCGGTTCGTTCAAAAAAGGCATTCAATTCTTGCATTTCCATATCATATCTACCTTCGTCTTTCCATTTTTTGATTAAAAAATCAGGGAGTTCAACGTTTTCATTACTCTCGGTTTTAATATCTGGTAAATTTTTTACCAAAGTACAGGCTGTAGTAGTTTCATAGCTTTTATAATCGCATTGAGGCTCTGTACGCACCCATTCTTCAGGCCAAACTGGGTCTTGATTTGTTGCAGGACCTGTGTGATTAATAACTGCATCAAGAACGATGCGAATTCCTTCGGCATGTGCTTTTTCTACCAATTCTTTTAAATCTTCCTTGGTGCCAAAACTAGGGTCTAAACTAGTCCAATCTTTCGTCCAATACCCATGATAACCGTACGAATTTCCAGTTCCTTCATCAACACTTGCATGAATTTGTTCGACAATAGGCGTAAACCAAATTGCATTGATTCCTAAATCTTCAAAATAACCCGAATCAATTTTTTCGGTAATTCCTTTTATATCGCCACCCTCAAAACCTCTTAATTCTCCGGTTTTTTTCGTTCTGTCGAAGTTTACATCGTTATTCGGATTTCCATTGTAAAACCTGTCGGTTAACAAAAAATAGAGATTTGCTCCTTCCCAAACAAATGGAAAATCTTTTTCAATTAGAGCCGTTTTTTCTTCTTTCGGCACAGGTTCTTTGCAGCCAAAGGCAAAAATAAGTAATAGTAAAAGGCTTAAAATATGTTTCATATGTTGTTTATTTAATCATGTTTCATTTATTATTTTCAAAAAGCCAAACTATAGCATCTTTAAAGTTTGTTGCCCAAAGTTGTTCGTTATGTTTTCCTCCCGGAATAATTTTTAAGATCTGATTTTTTGGTGGAAAACCATTTTGTGTCATTATTGCTATCATTTTTTCCAAATTTGGAATGACATCATCTCCTTCTTCATCACCAGCGAGAAAAATTAGTTTAGAGGCTTTTAAATTACTGTGCGATTTGGCAAAATCAAAGGAAGAATTTGAAAGCCAAAAAGATGGAGAAAAAATTCCAATTTTTCCAAAAACTTCGGCGTATTTCAATGCCCCATAATGAGAAATCAGGCCGGCCAAAGAGCTGCCTATAAGTCCGGTATTTTTAGCGTCGGTTAATGTTCGAAAGTTTGCATCTACATAAGGTTTTAGTGTTTCAACTATAAAATCTACATACAAATCTCCTTCTCCACCACCGTATTTTTCGCTATTCCAGGGTGAATATTCGTCTAATCTTTTGCTGCCACCATTTTCAATTCCGATTACAATAAAAGCAAGTTTTTTTTCTTCATAAAGTGCATTCAAGGTTTCATCTACCTGCCATTCTCCCGAAAAGGAAGTTAGGTCGTCGAATAAATTTTGACCATCATGCATATACAAAACCGGATAATTTCTCTGGCTATTTTCATAATCGGGTGGTAAATACAGCCAAATTTTTCGTTTTCTATTTTCCAATTGCGGCATTTCAAAAGCTTCACTCAGCATGGAAACATTTTTTGCAGCAGTAGTCTTTTTTTCGGTAATAGTATGCCATCCGGTAATTTGAAAACGCAAAGTATCTAGTTGATTTACAATATTATAAGTTCTATTTTCTAATTGTTCTCCATTTGTGTTCACTTCAACAGAATCCCAAGACCCTTGAGTGAATTTAAATTGAATGGGTTTACTCGGCTTCGGAATTGTAATAAAAAACTGTCTATTTTTTTCAGAAAGTTGGTACGCTGCTTGTCCGCCAGACCAACCTTCAAAATCTCCTGAAATAAAAATATTCACATTTTCAGAAGTGTTTTCAGGCAATTTGTCGATAACAAAAGTTACTTGCGCCAAAGTCTTTTGAAAACAAAAAACAAGAAGAATTAAAATAAAATAATGGAAAGCCTTCATTAGCTTAATTCATTTTTGTAGTCAAAAGAACGAATCCTTTTTTATCTAAATTTATGATGTCATTCATAATAAATTCCGCACCTGTAAGAACATTTTTAAACTGCTTATCTTTTATGCCCAACTCTTCGAATCTGTTTACATCTAATGTTATTGGGTTGTCATTTTTATTTAAAATGAGCATTACAATCTCGTCATCTTCAATTCTAAAAATAGTATAAGTTTCGTTTTCAGGAGCGAAATGAATTGTTTTTCCTTTATGTATTGCTTGGCTATTTTTACGATAATTAAGTACAGTGCGCAAAAAAGATTGCATATCTGATTGTTCGTCTGTCAAACCTTCTCCTGTAAAAGCATTAACGTTGTCATCTGCCCAACCACCGGGAAAATCAGTTCTAATTAATCCGTGATCTCCTGGGTTGGAACTATTATCTATTAACACTTCGGTGCCATAATAAATTTGAGGAATTCTTGGTAAGGTCAATATATAGCTCAATGCCATTTTTGTTTTTACGATATCTTTATTTAATTGGGTAAAAACCCGATCCATATCATGGTTATCCATAAAAATCAACATATCATCAGGTTTTGCATAAGAAAAATCATTTGCTAAACCTTCATATATTTTAACTAAACCTTTATCCCAAGATTCTTCTTCATTCAATGCATTTATGATGGCTCTTTGCATCGGAAAATCCATGGTAGAAGATAAATTTGATTTGTACCCATCTTTATTATGAGCACCATTTTGCCAATACCCAACGATTAACGGATTCAAACTCCATTCTTCGCCAACGATACTAAAGTTAGGGTATTCATTCATTATGGCACCTGCCCAGTTTGACATAAATTCTTTATCGGAATATGGATAGGTGTCTTGTCGGATTCCACCCAAACCTAGAGTTTCAACCCACCAGATACTATTTTGAATAATATAAGTTGCAAGAAATTGATTTTTTTGATTTAAGTCGGGCATTGCTTTAACAAACCAACCATTGCTCATCAATTCTTGATCTTTTTTTGATGCATATAAATCTTGATTGGAAGTTCTTCGGTGGTTTGAATTTAAAATTTCTTCATTATTTTCAAACTCATTTTGAAAATTTATCCAATCATTAAAAGGTAAGTCTTTCATCCACCAATGTTCACTACCACAATGATTTGCTACTTGATCCATGATTAATTTCATGCCTCTGTCATGTGTTTTTTTAGCGAGATTAATGTATTCATCTAAGCTCCCGAATCTTGGGTCTACTTGATAAAAATCAGTCATTGCATAGCCGTGATACGAGCTAGATTCCATATCATTTAAGAGTAGTGGAGAAGGCCAAATAGCGGTAAAACCCATGTTTTCAATATAATCCAAATGCTCAGTAATACCTTGAATATCACCACCATGTCTTGAGTAAGCTTGGTTTCTGTCAATACTTTGTTCTTTCAATCCACCAACAATATCTTTATTTGGATTTCCGTTAGCAAATCGATCTGGAGTGATTAAATAAATTACATCCGAACTATCGAAACCTTCACGTTGTGCTGCATTATTTTCACGCGCTTTTATTTCATAAGAATAACGTAACTTTTTTGCCCCTTTTTTTTGCAGTTGAATATCGAATTTTTTAGAAGAAGTTATCTTTTCTAAATTGAGATTTAGAAATAAATAGTTCTTATTTTCTGCTTTTGAAACACTGTCTAGAACGATCTCCTTATCGGAAATACTTACTGAATACTCACCAATATTCTCGCCGTACAACATGATTTGCAACGAAGGGTTTTTCATACCTGCCCACCAAAATGGTGGCTCAACTTTATCAATCTTTTGACTATACATCCAAGCGGTATTTATGATTAACAGTAAAATTATTATTTTTTTCATTTCTAATCGTGTATTTCATAAAAAGTTCGAAAACCTAATTACTAGTAAGCGGATTTAAACAGTTACCAATTCGTTTGATGAAATGGTTATTTTTTTGCCATTTACTAAAATATCTACAGGTATTTCTGATTCATTCGTGAATTTAGAACTTTCTTGATCTTTAAAAATTTTCAATGTAGCTCCTCTAAAATTAATTTTAAACGAATACGATTCCCATTCTTTTGGTATTTGCGGAGAAAAAGATAATTGTCCATCAAAATTTCGCATACCTCCAAAACCTTGCACGATTGATAGCCAGGTTCCTGCCATACTTGTAATATGTAAACCTTCATGAACCTCATGATTATAATCGTCTAAATCAAGTCGAGATGTACGCAAATACATTTCGTATGCCTTATCCATTTTATCAATTTTTGCAGCTAAAATAGAGTGTACACAAGGTGATAATGAAGATTCATGAACCGTAAAAGGTTCGTAAAAATCGAAGTGCTTTTTGATAGTTTCATCATCAAATTTATTTTCAAAGAAATAGATTCCTTGCAACACATCTGCTTGTTTGATATATGGTGAACGTAAAATTCGATCCCAAGACCATTTTTGATTGATTGGTCGTTCTGATTTTGGCAAATCTTTTACCAAAACTAAATGTTTATCTAAAAAGCCATCTTGTTGCAAATATACGTCATGTTCTTGACTATAAGGAAAATACATGTTTTCAGCAACTTGTTCCCATTGAAGCAACTCTTTTTTGGTAAGGTTTGTTTTAGCAATGATTCTTTCGTAATCTTTATGATATTTATCGGCTACAATATCTAAATTTTCCAAGGCATATTCAATACACCATTTTGCTAGGTAATTGGTATAAAAGTTGTTATTTACGTTATTTTCGTATTCATTTGGACCGGTTACTCCCAAAATAACATATTCATTTTTAAGGCTTGAAAAATTAGCTCTTTGATGCCAGAAACGAGCGACTGCAATGATAACTTCCATTCCGAATTCAGGAATATAACTATAGTCATTGGTATAATTCACATAATTGTAAATAGCATAAATCATAGCGCCATTACGGTGAATTTCTTCAAAGGTTATTTCCCATTCGTTATGGCATTCTTCACCATTCATGGTAACCATTGGGTATAATGCTGCACCGTTACTAAAACCTAGTTTTGTAGCATTTTCTATAGCCTTATCCAATTGATTGTAACGATACAATAACAAATTCTTCGCTACATCTTTGTCTTTGGTACTCATGTAAAACGGAATGCAATAAGCTTCTGTGTCCCAGTACGTACTTCCGCCATATTTCTCACCGGTAAATCCTTTCGGACCAATATTCAATCGAGAATCTTCACCGGAATACGTTTGATTCAATTGAAAAATATTAAAGCGAATGGCTTGTTGTGCTTTGATGTCGCCTTCGATAACGATATCTGCAGTTTCCCAAATTTTGGCCCAAGCTATTTTTTGATTTTTTAGTAAATTTTCAAAACCAGTTGTCGCTGCTATTTGCAATACTTTTTTCGATGCATTAATCAGCTCTTCTTTCGCGTGATTCATCGATTGGGTATAGCAACCGTATTTTGTGATGCTGATGGTTTCGCCTTGATCTACATTGGATTTGTATGTATAAGAAATACTTTTTTCTTGTTTTTCAATAGTATTGGTAAGTGAAATCGCAACGTCGTTTATGGCAAATTCAACTTTCATTCCGGTACTCACATAAAAATCGGTTTTCAATGTTTTGGATACAATAAAAGCTTCGTTTTTACCTTCTTCTACTTGCAGTATTTCCCAAAAGAATTCATCATAGTTCGAATCTTCATTTAAAATTCCAGCATCAACATATGGTGTGAATTCAATTTCACCACTAAAGTTTAATGGAGTCACGCTATATTTTATGGCTCCAACTTCATTGATATCGCGACTTAAAAATCGAATAGAAGAAACTTCTACTCGATTGCCATTTACCAATTCTGCATGAAAAGAACGGTATAAAACCCCTTCTTTCATATTCAATTCCCGTTTAAATTGCGAAACTTTACATTGGTTTAAATCCAGTGTAATGTCATTGACAGAAATATCAATTCCAATCCAATTCGGAGCGTTTAAAACTTTGGCAAAATATTCCGGGTAACCATTTTTCCACCAGCCCACACGAGTTTTATCCGGATAGTAAATTCCACCGATATAACTTCCTTGAAAAGTGTCTCCGCTATACTTTTCTTCAAAATTGGCTCGTTGCCCCATGACACCATTTCCAATACTGAAAATACTCTCGCTTGCGGTTACATTTTTTTTATCGAAACCTTCTTCAATTATAGACCACTTGTTTGGGATGATATAATTCAGATTCATACTTGTTTTTTAATTAAGAGATTAGTTTTTCAACAAAATCAATGGTTAGTTTATTTGTACTGGCCAATACATAATCAGCTTCTTTCAATACCTTGTCATCGCCAATGCCAATACAGGTCATTCTTGCATTTTTTGCTGCTTGAACTCCAGCTTGGGCATCTTCTACTACAATACAATCTTCTGGATTTTTATGTAGTTTTTTGGCTGCAATTAAAAATACTTCCGGATCAGGTTTTGCTTTTGAAACATCGTTACCGTCAACAACGGCTGAGAATTTATTCAATAAGCCTACCTTTTCTAAAATCATGGGTGCATTTTTACTTGCTGAACCCAAAGCGAAGGTTATCTTTTTTTCTTGTAAATAATTTAGGAGTTCGGAAATTCCGGGAAGAATTTCAGAGGCTGTCATTTTTTCTACATACTCTAAATATTCCTTATTTTTTTCCTGTAAAAGGACTTGTTTTTTTTCATCGGATAAAGATACTTTTCCGATATCCAATAAAATCTCTAACGATTTCACCCGGCTCACTCCTTTTAATAATTCATTTTGTTCTTCGGTAAAATCGAAGCCTAAAGAGTTGGCCAAATTTTTCCATGCTAAAAAATGGTATTTCGCGGTATCTACAATAACACCATCTAAATCAAATATAAAAGCTATTTCTTTTTTCATTTTTAATTATTTGCAATAAGTACTGTGTCATCAACATCTTTTACTTTTGTTACTAGGGCTGCTGCAATTAATAAAGAAACACCGCTAATTATTAATGCGAATATTGGATTACCTCCATACACATATTTAACTATTGGACCACCTATTAATGCATTGATAATTTGTGGTAAAACAATAAAGAAGTTAAAAATACCCATATAAACGCCCATTTTTTTAACGGGTATTGAACCTGCTAAAATTGCATATGGCATTGCTAAAATACTTGCCCAAGCAATTCCAATTCCGAACATTGATAAGAATAACCAGTTTTCGTTTGGCACAAAATAAATTGAAATTAGACCTAACCCTCCACAAACTAATCCAATTGCATAGGTCATTTTTCGTCCTAATTTTTTAGCTATTGCAGGTAAAAAGAAAGCGTAAACAGCAGAAACGGCATTGTATACCCCAAATAAAATACCTACCCAGTCACCAGCAATTTGGTATGCATCTCCGTGATCATCTAATGACAAGCCATACACATGATGTGCAATTGCGGGTGTTGAAAATACCCACATACCAAACAATCCGAACCAAGAGAAAAATTGGACCGAGCTCAATTGCTTCATTGTTAAAGGCATTTTCTTAAAATCCGAAAAAATATCAAATAAACTAGAAGATTCTTCTTCAATTTCTTCTTCGGCGACACTGAATTGTGCCATTTCTTCAGGAGAATATTCTTTGGTAGTAAACACCGTAATTAAAATACTTATTACCAAAACGGATGCTCCTATAACAAATGATAATAATAAATTGGTAGGTACCTCACCTGGTTGCGATTCATTTAGAACGCCAAACCAATTTGTTAATACATATGGTAACCAAGAACCAATAACAGCTCCAATACCTATTAATACTGTTTGAATACTAAAACCAAGTGTTCTTTGGTCGGAAGGTAAAACATCTGCAACCAATGCTCTAAATGGTTCCATAGCAACATTAAATGAAGCATCCATTATCATTAACATCCCGGCTCCAACCCATAAAGCAGGTAAAAATGCGGTAAACATATCGGCATTTGGCATTAAAACCAATCCAATAGAAGCCAACAATGCACCTGTTAGAAAATATGGACGTCTTCTGCCAAGCTTGGTCCATGTTCTATCACTATAATATCCAATAATGGGTTGAACAATTAAACCTGTTAAAGGAGCAACAATCCAAAACCATGATAATTCGTGAACATCGGCCCCAAATATTTGCAATATTCTACTTGCATTTCATTTGCATTTTGCAGTGCAAAACCCATTTGAATGCCTAAAAATCCGAAACTCAAATTCCAGATTTGCCAAAAGCTTAGTTTTTGTTTTTTCATTTGATCACACTTATTATATACATCTAAAAAAAGACATATAACTTTAAAATAATACGGTTAGATTTATTAAAGATAAGAGAAATTTTAATTTCTCAAAAAGTGTGAAGTATTAAAAGTAGCAAGTGTGAAATAATTACTAAATCAAGGACAAATATATAAAATTTATTTTAGAATACTAGATTTCAATTTTTTGGTAGATTCTCGAATCTTTAAGTCAGTATTAATGATTGAAGTTTTGCGCGGATAGTCCATGTTTTGATGCCCAATTTCATCTAATAATAACTCCATAGCTTTTTCTCCCATTGTATAGCCATGTTGTGCAACGGTAGTTAAAGAAGGTGATGAAAACTCAGAAATAACGCCGTCAGTAAAACCTATGACACTCAAGTCTTTAGGCACTTTAATTTTGTGTTTTTTTGCTACTTTTATTGCTATTGCGGCATATTCTTCATTTACGGCAAAAATTCCGTTAGGCGGATTTTTTAATGCAAACAATCGCTCAATTTGGTCGGCAATATTTTCTTTTTCTTTGATTTTAACAATTAGATTTTCATCGATGAGAATGTTTCTTTCTTCTAATGCTTTGAGGTAACCATTTTTTCGGGTAAGTCCAACCGAAACATGATCTGGTGTTGTTAGAATTGCTATTCGGTTACAACCAATATCTAGCAGATGATTGGTTGCTAAAAAACCACCTCCTAGATCATCAACAATTATTTTATTGCAATCAATTTCTTCAATAACCCTGTCGAATAAAACTAACGGAATTCCATCACTTATTAGCTCCTTAAAATGGGTAAAATCGCCTCTTTTTTCCGTGTCTTTTGAAACTGAAATTAAGATTCCGTCCACAATTCCATTGGCTAACATTTCCATATTTAGAACTTCTTTTTCATAAGACTCATTAGAAACACAAATCATGACATTGTAACCATTGGCATTAGCAATTTTTTCAATTCCACTAATTACTTTAGAAAAGAAGTGATGCACAATTTCAGGAATAATAACACCAACCGTTTTCGTTTTTTGATTTCTTAAATTTAGTGCTAAGCTATTTGGTTTATAATGATAATAAGCGGCAAAAGCCTTTATTTTTTCACGCACTTCTTCGCTTATTTCATGACTGTCTTTCAATGCTTTAGATACCGTTGAAATTGAGACATCAAATTCTTTTGCGATTTTTTTAAGCGTGATTTTTGTTTTCATAAATTCAAAATAAAAAGATTTACCAGAAATGCTTTTACAAAAATAAGCATTATTGAATTAATAAATTTTACGCATTAAATCTTTAAATTTTTATTTAGATGTTGATAAATTCTTCAAAATTGCATTATCACTAAAAAAAACATAACGACACTATAACGTTATAGTGAAAAAAGTTATCAACACGAAAACGTTTTCGTGATTTTTTCAATGACAAATGTCAGTGTTAAGTTTCTGTTAAAGCTCTAAATTCACCCCGTGAAATATTAAAAAATAGCAAGTAATTAATAAAAAATTAATGCTTAAAATTAAATTAACTCTATGAAACAAATTAGACAATTAGTCCTAGGTATTTTTATCCTTGTACCGTTATTTATGTCTGCTCAACAGACCATAACAGGTAAGGTTACAGACGCCACAGGAACAGATCTTCCAGGAGTATCTATTTTAGTACAAGGTACAACAATGGGAACCGCAACCGATTTCGATGGTAATTTCGAACTCGAAGTTAGCGATGCAAATACAATTTTAGTGTTTTCTTATGTAGGTTACGCCGACCAACAATTACCGGCAACATCTAATATGACAGTAGTACTTCAAGAAAGTGCGGAAAGTTTAGAAGAGGTTATTTTGATTGGTTATGGTCAAACCACCAAGAAAGATGCAACCGGAGCTGTTGAAAAAGTTTCAGCTGAAGAGTTTAATGTTGGAGCAATTGCTTCACCTGAACAATTAATCACAGGTAAAGCTGCAGGGGTAAATGTAGTTCCTCCAAGTGGTTCACCCGGAGAAGGTGGTACCATAAAAATTAGAGGAGGTAATTCTTCTTTAAGTGCTAATAATAGCCCTTTAATTGTAGTTGATGGTGTACCAATTGATCAGAACGGACCTGCATTAAATACCATTAATCCTAATGATATTGAAAGCTTCAATATTTTAAAGGATGCATCTGCCACTGCAATTTATGGATCAAGAGCAACCAATGGTGTTATTTTAATTACAACCAAATCTGGTAAAATGAGTCAAGACATGAAGGTCAGCTTTTCTAGTAATTTTTCTGTTGGAGAAAGAATTAACGAAGTTGATGTATTATCAAGAGAAGAGTTTGTAACAGCAATTAATGCTACAACCCCTGAAGGAATTGCCTTATTAGGAGATGTAGATACAGATTGGCAAGATCAAATTTTCCAAACCGCATTTGGTACCGATAATAACTTTACTTTTTCTGAAGGTTTTGATAATTCATCATATCGTGCTTCAATTGGTTATTTATACCAGGAAGGGATTTTAAAAACTTCATTATATGACAGAATAAGTGCAGCATTGAATTTTCGTCAAAACTTATTAAAGAATAGTTTAAAAATGGACTTTAATATTCGTGCATCATTTGCAGGAGATGATTTTGCCGATGGTGGTGCTTTAGATTCAGCGGTTAGATTTGACCCCACTCAACCAGTTTATAGTGGTAATTCAAATTATGGTGGTTATTGGGAATGGTTGGCTACAGACGGGAGTCCAGATGGTTTGGCGCCCAGAAATCCTTTAGGATTGTTAGAGCAAAATACAAATCACGCTGCTACTGATAGATTTATGGGTAATGCAAAATTTGATTATAAGTTACCTTTCTTAGAAGGGTTAAATATTGTAGCTAATTTTGGTTTTGATTATGCCGAAGTTTCAGGAAAAACATTTACTCCTACAACTTCTGCAGGTGGGTTTAACTCTGAGGGATCTAACGGAACTTATTCAAGTGTAAGAAGAAGTACGCTAGCCGATATTTATTTAAATTATGTGAACACCTTTAATGATGTACATAAAGTAGATGTGATGTTAGGTCATTCATTTCAAGATTTTTATAGAGAAAATAATTCTTATAGTATCACTGGTAAAGGAGCAATTAATGAAACAGAGTTTGCTACAACAAATGCATTATTATCATATTTTGGTCGTATAAACTATACTTTTGATAGCCGATATTTGATTACATTTACTTATAGACGTGATGGCTCTTCAAGATTTTCTCCTGAAAACAGATGGGGTAATTTCTTATCTGGTGCTTTAGCTTGGAACATCTCAGAAGAAGCATTTTTAAAAGATTCCGAAACTATTTCTACTTTAAAATTAAGATTAGGTTATGGTGAAACAGGGCAACAAGAAATAGGAAGTGACTTCGGTTATTTACCAATTTATACTACTGGACAAAATAATGTACGCTACCAATTTGGTGATCGATTTGTTAATACTTTACGCCCCGAAGGCTATGATGCAAACATCAAATGGGAAGAATCTGCAACTTACAATATTGGTTTAGACTATGGTTTTATAAATGATAGAATTACAGGATCTCTAGAATACTTTAGTAGAGAAACTAGTGATGTTTTAAGTACTGTTTCTCCTCCTGCAGGATCAAATTTGACGAACAGTTTATTTACAAACATTGGTGATTTAAGTAATTTTGGTGTTGAGTTCTCTGTTAATGCAGATATCGTTCAGCAAGAAAACTTTACATGGAATATTGGATTTAATGCTACTTATTTAGAAAATGAGATAAAGAAGTTAAATACAATTGACGACCCTAGTTCACCAGGTCTTGCTACAGGTGGTATTAGTGGAGGTGTAGGTAATACCATTCAAACTCAAAAAGTAGGTGAAGCACAAAATTCTTTTCTAGTTTTCAAACAAGTTTATGACACCAATGGCAACCCTATTGAAGGAGTTTATGTGGATAGAGATCAAGATGGTAAATTTACTGATGCAGACAAATATGTTTTTCATAGTCCAAATCCAGATTATTTATTAGGATTTTCATCTTATATGAATTATAAGAATTTTGATTTGAACTTTACATTGCGTGCAAGTATAGGTAATTATGCATATAATAATATTGCAGGAAAAACAGCGATAACAAATCTAAATGATTTAGGCACAAATAGAAATGTGCATAATTCTCTTTTAGAAACTAATTTCCAAGAAGTTCAATTATGGTCAGACCATTATATTCAAGATGCATCTTTCTTAAAAATGGATAACATAGTTTTAGGGTATAATTTTGATGATATTAAAGGTGGTGAAGTAGGATTAAGAATCTATACTTCCGTACAAAATGTATTTACTATTACTGATTATGAAGGATTAGATCCTGAAATAAACGGAGGGATTGATAATAATTTTTATCCAAGACCAAGAACTTTCTTGTTAGGATTTAATGTTAACTTTTAAATAAAAAAATAACAATGAAAATAATAAAATTTAATCATAAAATTGGTTTAGGCATTATCGCAATGGTATTCGCACTTTTCTTTACGTCATGTGAGAGCGAATTAGATAAAGATCCTATTACAGAAAAAACCGAATCACAAGCATTCGCTGAACCTGAGTCATATGAGCAGTTTTTAGCCAAAATTTATGGAGGCTGGGCAATTAATGGGCAGGATTCTGGTGATGCAGATATTCAAGGAATTGATGGAAACTTTTCTAATTATGTTCGTTTGCTTTTTACCTTGCAAGAATTAAGTACTGATGAAGCGATAATAGCTTGGAATGATGGAACTATACATGATATACACAATCAAGTTTGGACTCCTTCTAATGAGTTTATTGGTGCAATGTATTACAGAGTTTATTTCCAAATAGGAATGGTAAATCAATTTTTACGTGAAACTACAGACGATAAGTTAGATGGTAGAGGTGTAGATGCAGATTTAAAAGCAGATATACAAGTGTTTAGAGCAGAAGCTCGTTTTATGAGAGCTATGAGTTATTGGCATGGAATTGATTTCTTTGGCAATATCCCATTTGTAACAGAAGATGATATTATTGGAAACTTCTTTCCAGAACAAAAATCAAGAACGGAAGTATTCAATTTCATTGAATCAGAATTGTTAGACATTGAAAGTACTTTAATTGGTGCACGTCAAAATGTTGCAGGTAGAGCTGATCAAGCTGCAGTTTGGATGTTATTGGCAAAATTATATTTGAATGCAGAAGTTTATACAGGTACTGGTAGATACGCAGATGCGATGAATTATACAACTAAAGTAATTAGCGCTGGTCATACTTTAGTTCCTAATTATGAGTATGGTTATTTAGCAGATAATGGTAGTAATGGTGCCCAAAATGAAGTGATTTTTTCTATCTTATTTGATGGTATAAATATTACAGGATATGGTGGAACAACATATTTAACACACGCTTCTATTGGAGGGGATATGGTTCCTTCTGAATTTGGAGTAAGTAATGGTTGGGGAGGTATTCGTACTACCAAAGTTTTTGTTGAAAAATTTGATGATATTACTGGTAATACAGATTCAAGAGCTATGTTTTTTACAGATGGCCAAGCTTTAGAAATTGAGAATCCATTTACTTTTACTGATGGATATGCAGTTGCAAAATATCGTAATATGGATATGAATAATATGCAAGGTTCTGATGGATCTGGAGAATTTGTAGATATCGATTTTCCTGTTTTTCGTTTGGCTGATGCTTATTTGATGTATGCAGAGCTTACTCTACGTGGTGGCGGAGGTGATGCTGCAACTGCTGTAAGTTACATCAACATGCTTAGAGAAAGAGCTTATGGAGATACTAGTGGTAATATTTCTTCTGGAGATTTAGATCTTGATTTTGTTTTAGATGAAAGATCAAGAGAATTATTTTGGGAAAGTCATAGAAGAACAGATTTGATTCGTTTTGGTCAATTTTCCGATCAAGGTGTTTGGCCATGGAAAGGTGGTGTAATGGCAGGTACAACAACGGAGAGTTTTAGAGATATTTTTCCTATTCCTTCAGGAGACATTATTGCTAACCCAACGTTAACCCAAAACCCTGGTTACTAATTAAAAAACAAAAATTATGAAAATATATAAATTATTAATTTTATTAGTCTTTATTATCACTGCAGTGTCATGTGATGATAATGAAGAGCTATATGTATTAAACCCTCAAGGAAGCGGGGAGATAACAGCTCCTCAATCTGGATTTAGCCAAGTTCTTAATCCAGTGGAAGAACAAACAAACACAGCATTTGTACTTGTTTGGAATCCTGCAGATTACGGTATTCCTGTGGAAACTACGTATGATGTTGAGTTTGCTAAAACGGGGACTGATTTTGCGGAACCTATTCTAGCAGGTTCGACTTCAAATACAAATATGTCTTGGACTGTAGGTGATTTTAACACTAAAGTAGTTGGTGCAGGTCTATCACCTTTTGTTGAAGGAAATATGGATATTAGAATTGTTTCAACTGTTGGGTCAGGAAGTGCTCCTCAAATATCGGAGTCAATTACTGTATTAATAACACCTTTTACAACCGATTTACCAACAATTGCTGTTCCTGGAAACCATCAAGGATGGAATCCTCCAACCGCACCGTTGTTGGCTGCCTCTGCTTTTGGTGCAACAGACTATGAAGGTTATGTTTGGTTAGATGGAGAATATAAGTTTATAGGTCGTAACCAAAACGGAGAATTCGTATGGGATGAAAGTGTTGATTGGGGTGATGATGGAAGTTTTGCTGGTAAACTTGTTGCTGAAGATGAAGTTAATTGTAAAGAAGATGTTGCTGGTTACTATTATGTAAAAGCAGATACTAGTGAGCTTACTTACTCAACAAAATCTGTAAGCTGGGGAATTATTGGTTCTGCAACTCCTACAGGTTGGGACAGTGATACCGACTTAATATATGACGCTGCATCAAGAACTCTTTCGGTTGATATTGATTTGGTAGGTGGAGAATTTAAGTTTAGAGGAAACAATGTATGGGATCAATTTGATCTTGGTACTGTTGATGATGATGGATTTTTACAAAGTGGAGGTAATTTACCTTTTGATGGTGCATCTGGAAATTATCATGTAGTTTTAGACTTAAGCAACCCTCGAGCATATACTTATTCATTAGTTAAAAATTAATTAAAATATTATTATGAAAAATATATATAAAATTTTTATTCTTTTAATCATGGTAAGCGGTTTATCTTCTTGCGATGATAATGAGTATTTTGAATTACTACCAAAAGTAGAATCTTTTGAAATTGTTACCCCCACTAACGGATCGACAGTAGTTTTAGATGACACTAATTTATCTAATACAGCATTGTTTATATCTTGGAGTGTGATTACTGGTAGTGAAGGCTCATCTTATAATATTGAAATAGCTGAAGCTGGTACAGATTTTGAAACACCATTTCTATTAGGAACTACAGATGGTACTAGCTTTAGTATGACAGTTGATGAATTGAATACTTTTTTGTTGGATACAATGGGTATAAACCCAGATGAAGCAAATAAATTGGAAATTAAAGTTTCTAATAGTAGCGAAGTAACGGAATCTATTACTGTTTTGTTTACACCTTTTTCTGTCGAATATACCGAATTATTCTTAGTAGGCTCAATAACTGATCCTCAATGGTCACCTGAAGATGCATTACCTATGACTAGACTTGATTTAAATTTGTTTGAAATTACAATTGACCTTGTTGATGGTGATGAATTCAAATTTCTACCAACCAATACTAGTTTTGATGGTGATTTCGGAGAAGATCCAGATAATTTGGGTACATTAATCCAAGAAGGTGAACAGAATTTAAAAGGGTATACTGCTGGTAAATATAAGGTCTCAGTAGATTTAAATACTTTTACATTTGTTGTAGAAGAGGTAATTGCTCCAGAAAATTTATTCTTGGTTGGTTCAATAACTGGTTGGGATCCACCAACATCTTTACCATTTTTTAATAGCGGTGAAAATGTATTTACAATTGTTGCTGAATTACCTGATGGCGCTGAATTTAAATTCTTGCCAACCAATACTGGTTGGGATGGAGATTGGGGTGAAGATCCAAATAATCTTGGAAATATTATTCAGGAAGGTGAACAAAATATAACAGGTTATTCGGCAGGTAATTATTTGATCACTGTAAACTTTAACACGCTAACTTTCAAGGTGGATAATATTGATAATCTATACCTTGTAGGTTCATTGACCGGTTGGGACCCAACTACATCACTTCAAATGGGAGAGGCAAGTCTTGGTATATTTTCTACTATTGTTGATTTACCTGATGGTGCTGAGTTCAAATTCTTACCAACTAATACAGGTTGGGATGGAGATTGGGGTGAAGATGCTAATAACCCTGGTCATATAATTCAAGATGGTGAAGAAAATTTAAAAGGATATGAGGCAGGTAGATATGTTGTTGCAGTTGATTTTAATACATTATCATTTACAGTTTCTAAAATTAATGAAGCACCAACTTCCCTTTTCCTTGTTGGAGGATTTAGAGGATGGAGCAATGATGGCGATAATCCGGAATTCACGGAAACATCATCGGGAATTTTTGAAATTACGCAAATATTGAGTGCAAATGATGAATTCAAGTTTGTTAGAACTGCAGGATCGTGGGACAATGACCTTGGTGAAAGTAAAGTTTTTCATGGTATTCTCGAGGAAAATGATGAAAATAACCTAAAAGTTACAGAAGCAGGAACCTATAGTATTATTGTTAATTTTAATGCAGGAACAATTTCTGTAAATTAAATATTAATAAAAGGAAAAAGGCTGTTGAAAGATAGCCTTTTTTTCCTTTCTATATTTTTGGTATTTTACGGGATAATTTTTCCCGATAACCCTATAAAGGGATTCACAATAAAACATATAGATATGAAAAAACTACTACTTATTTTATCTTTTTTTTGCATAAGCGCTTACGGTTTTTCACAAGTTCAAAATGTAACATTTACTGTGACTCCATCTTCTTTTAATGAAAATGAAGAGATTACTATCACAGTTTCTAATATAAACCCTTCTATATGGGGTGTAACATCCATTTATTTATGGGCTTGGTCTTATGATTCAAATGATGCTAATGAACTAGATTCTCCAAATAATGGTACTTGGGCAGCTTCGAATGAGGCGCAAGTTTTAACAAAAAATGCAAATGGAACGTATTCCATTACACTAACTCCAAAAACATTTTACAACAGAACTGGTATTGGTAAAATGGGCTTTTTGGTAAAAGCTAAAGACGGATCGGGTGATAAAAAAACACAAGATAGCTTCGCAGAAGTTGGTAAGTTTCAATTCAATCTAACTTCACCAACAATTTCTCCAACCTTACTAAATTCAGGAGAAACCTTGCCAATCACGGCGACTACTTCTTTACCTGCTAACTTTATTTTAAAGGCAAACGGAACTACAATTCCGTCAGCGAGCGCTTCAAATACACAAAATTATAGTTATACAGCAACAGTAACATCCAATACAACTTTTGTTTTAGAAGCTACCAATAACGGAACAACGCTTACACAAACCTTTCAAGCAAATATAATTCCTACAGTTACCGAGCAACCAGTTCCGGCAGGAATGAAAGATGGTATAAACTTGAATTCGAACGATAATACAAAAGCAACCTTAGTTTTATATGCTCCGAATAAAGATTTTGTAAATCTTATTGGAAGTTTTAACAATTGGCAAGTTGAGGTTAATTATTTACTAAAAAAAGATAGTGCAAAAGATCGATTTTGGATTGAATTGACCGAATTAACTCCGCAAACAAATTACACCTATCAATATTATGTTGACCAATCGATAAAAATTGCGGATCCGTATTCTACCGTAATTTTAGACGAGTACAATGATCAATATATTAATGCAACAACATATCCGAATTTACCTGCTTATCCTACAGGAAAAACAAATCATGCCGTTACCCTTTTAAGAACAGGAGACGCAGCATATAATTGGAAAACAACTAATTATACGCGTCCGGCAAAAACCGATTTGGTAATTTACGAATTACTTATTCGTGATTTTGACGCTTTGCACAGTTTTGATGCTGTAAAAGCCAGATTGGATTATTTGCAAGATTTAGGAATTAATGCTATTGAATTTATGCCGGTTAATGAATTTGACGGAAATGAATCTTGGGGTTATAATCCATCTTTTCACATGGGATTAGATAAATATTATGGTACTACAACTGCGTTTAAACAATTTGTTGATGAATGTCATTCCCGAGGAATCGCAGTCATTATTGATGTAGTTTATAATCATGCAACCGGTCAAAATCCTTATTATAGATTATGGAATACCGATAACGGAAATTATGGAGGTCAGGCAAGCAGTGAGAGTCCGTTTTTTAATGCAGAAGCAAAACATTCTTATAGTGTTTTTAACGATTTTAATCATCAGCAACAAGCAACTCAAGATTATGTAAAAAGAACCACGCAATATTGGATTAATGAATATAAAATTGATGGTTTTCGATGGGATTTAACCAAAGGATTTACACAAAATTGTACCGATTCAAATCAAACTTGTACGAATGCATTTCAAGCAGATAGAGTTGCTGTGTTAAAAGAATATGCAGATTATCAATGGGAAATAGATCCAAACTTTTATGTAATTTTTGAACATTTAGGAACAAACCAAGAGGAAACCGAATGGGTGAATTATCGTTTAAACGAGGGTAAAGGAATTATGGTTTGGAGTAATTTGAACGGAACTTATAATGAAGCTACCATGGGTTACAATACTGGAGGATCTGATTTTTCTTGGATTGATTA
>RCMY010001090.1_pt1 | contig 31390 bp, 17 predicted proteins | sample 2041341 | NCBI WGS metagenome assembly RCMY01 (sample SAMN09708234, study PRJNA481090) | Marine sediment metagenome, whole genome shotgun sequencing project. | reverse complement strand
GGATTCGAGTATAGTCTTGATAATTTTGCCAGTATACTGGGAAGTACGACCGTTTCGCCACAGACCATTTCTGGATTGTCTGCGGATAATTATACGATATATGTTAGAGACATTGATAACCCAATAGCTGGTTGCACGGTAACCCTGACCCAAACGATATCTGAACCATCTGTTTTAGTAGCTGATGCGAACATCACCCAACAATATACCTGTGACAATGGTGGGGCTACCATTACGGCAAGCGCTTTGGGAGGTACTCCAGGGTACGAATATCAATTAGAGGACAATGTTGGCGGAATCATAACCGCTTACCAGACCAATACTGTTTTTAGCGGATTATTAGCTGGAACCTATAACGTTCGAGCCATGGATGCGAATGGGTGTATTGATTTAATTGACACACCAATTGTAATAACAGCTCCAATTATACCAGTATTTACGCTACAAGAGACAGTTTGTTACAGTGGCAGCAACGATGCGACCATACAAGTAGATGTAACTGCAGGTAACGAAAACTATCTTTTCAGAATTAATGGAGGTACTTATGTAGCGCCAAGTCCGGTAACCGCAACAACATATATCTTTACGGGACTAGCTAGTGGAACGTATACTATAGATGTTACTGACCAATTTGGGTGTGATACCGCACCCCAGTCGGTAACGATTGAGCAAGAAATAACAGTTAGTGCAAGCGCAAGCAGTATTACGGCTTGTGGTACAGATACCGATATTGATATAACGGCAGCCGGTGGAGACGGCAATTATGTGTATGCAGTTGTGGCCGATGGTGCTACACCTACGGCAGGTGATTATGCTACGACCAATCCGGTAAGCGTTACAGGTGCAGGAGACTATGACGTATATGTGCTTGACAACAACGGCGGAGCTAATGCGTGTCCTGCAATGTATGATATTACAATTGTACAGGATGCTCCAGTAGCGGCAACAACGACAGTTGTAGATGTAAATTGTTTCGGCGGTAATAACGGTAGTATTTCTTTAGCACCTTCTGGTGGTGAAGCCCCATATACTTTTAGTATTGATGGAGGAACAACCTTTGGGTCTGTAAGTACGTTCAACAATCTTACAGCTGGCACTTATGATGTTAGGGTACGGGACGTTAATAATTGTGAACTTACATTATCAGTTCCTGTTGACGAATTACCGCAAATAATCGCTGAGAGCGTTCAAACAGAAGATTATACGTGTAATCAATTAGGAGAAATCACTGTTGGTGGCGTAACCCCTACAACGGGAGGTTCAAATAGTTATCAGTATAGTTTAAATGGAGGAACTTGGACTGCAGCGACTGCCGCAGGAGCAATTTTCGCCAATTTGACCGACGGAACCTATACGGTACAAGTAAGGGATGCCAATAATATTGGGTGTACAATAAGTCTCCCGAATATTATAATCGCGCCTTTACCTATAGAGCCTTCTGTGAGCAGCAGTGTTGCTTACAATTGTGACGGATCTGGAAATATTACCATACTTCCGAACGACCCATCGTATACGTATAGTATCGATGGTAATGCTCCACAAGCGAGCAATGTATTTAACAATGCGATAGTAGGTCAACATACCATTACGGTAGATTACGGCAGTGAATGTACGACCGATATTATTGTAGACGTTCAGGCTGGCAATGCTTTTGAGGCATCGGTGCTTACCTATGAAGATCTAAACTGTAATGCCGATAACTCCGGTACTATTACTTTCGAAGTGAACAACTTCGGGGTTAGCGGATATGAATATAGTTATGATAGTGGTTTTGCAACGATAGAAGGTAATGATACGGCAACAAGTCATACCATTTCTGGATTGTCTGCGGGTAATTATACGATATATGTTAGAGACATTGATAACCCAATAGCTGGTTGCACGGTAACCCTGACCCAAACAGTATCTGAGCCAAACATTATTTCCGTTAGTAACGTAGAAACTCAACCAAGTTGTGTTGATGACGGTTCGGTTATAATAACAGCTACAGGTGGTACAGGAGCATTTTCATACGAAATTGAATTGCCTGACACTTCTACTACGGGAGCACAAGGTAGTAATTTGTTTACGGGTTTAAACCAAATAGGTCTTCATACAATTACCGTTACTGATGCAAATGGATGTACAGCTACCGATACGTTTACTTTGGTTGCTCCTTCAACACCTATAATTAGTATTGACCCCAGTTCTGACTTATGCTATGATTCTTCCAATTCTGGTTCTGCGACTGTTGTAATTGGAGCTTCTGGTGGGGCGGCACCATATGTGTACAAAATTAATACTAGTCCTTATACAACATCAAACACTTTTGCAAACCTTACTCCTGGTAGTTATACTTTCGAATTAAGAGATGCTAATGGCTGTACTGACGATATTACATTTACTATCGAGCCTCAGTTAACAGCAAATATTGTTTTAACGAAAGATATTGATTGCTCGGTATCACCAGATGCAAGTTTAGATTTACAGGTTAACGGAGGCTATGCCCCTTTCACATATGAATTAGATATTGATGGCAGTGGATATTCAGCTTATATCGGAGCATTCCCATTTACTACAAATTCCCCAGGTATTTATAGGTTTAGAGTAACAGATGCCCAAGGTTGTAGTGCAGAATCAAATGAAATTACAGTTACTGCAACGGTAAACCCAGTTGCAACTGAAACCGTTATAAACCCAACATGTTTTGGAGATGCCAATGGTGTAGTAGAAATTATTATTGACCCTAACTTTGGATCGTCACCATTTCAAATAAGCTTTGAAGGTAGTTCATTTTCAAATCAACGGGTGTATCCTGGTTTAGCGGCAGGCACATACACTTATACGGTTAGAGATAGTAAGAGTTGTGACTATACCGACACTGTTACGGTAACGGATCCAGCACTATTTGATGCAATTGTTGCCGCTACCGATGTTAGTTGTAGTGGTACGGGTGATATTCCTGGTAAAATAGACATTACAATTACAAGCGGAGGGGCGCCTAACTTCACGTATACCTTATACGACAACCAAAATAACGTTGTAGTAACTACAGGTCCAAATCCAATAGTAAATACATCTGCAACAACCGCAACTTTTGATGGTTTGACATTTGGAGATTATTACGTAAGAGTTTTAGATGCTAATGGCTGTGAATTTTATCAAAATCCAGTGCGTGTTTTATCAAACCCGTATTTAAGTATCGATGCCGTTGTACCTGCTGTTAGTTGTAGTATCGGTGGTACCGTTGACTTATTGGCAAGTGGTGGTTCTGGAAATTATGATTTTACCATATATGGTGCAGGCACAGTTCCTAATTCTGAGACTTCTGGTCCAGGAATCAATGAAGAAAGTGCGACCTATATCGGATTAAACCCTGGGCAAACCTATGTATTTCAAGTTATAGATACAGGCACTAATTGTTCAAGTTATGTTGAAGTGGATATTCCTAGTTTATCATCTATAGACGTTGTTGCCGATCCAATAATTACAGATGTGGCTTGTTTTGGAGATACAAATGGATCAATTGCATTTCAAATTGAAGGATATGATTTTTCTGTAACTGATATATTTTATGAAATTAGAGAATCTATAACAAATACATCTTTAGGAGGCGCTTATTCAAATACCATAATTGGAGCGCCAAATGGTCCAGGCCCAACAGCTGTAGAAACTGTTGCTAATATTCCACCAGGAGATTATGAATTATTCTTTAGAGAAAACTCTACTCCAGATTGTACGAATACTTTTGAGTTTAGAATATTGGAACCAAACCCTGTTACCTTAACTTTAGTTGATCAGAATAATGGGTATTGTACTGAGGATGCTAACGTAACAGTTATTGCTGGCGGTGGTAATGGATCTTACACCTATGCTTTTGTGGAAGATGGCGTGGCACCTGTATCAGGAGATTATGGCACAAGTAATTATACCGAACTTGACCCTTCTGTGAATACAGAATGGGAAGTACATGTGTTAGATGGAAATGGCTGTTCTACAACGCTTCCTTTAAATGTTACAATTGCAGAAGATCCAGCACCAGTAATATCAGCAGTTGTATTAAATCAATGTGCTTCAGATGAAGGTGGATTTATAATTGAAGTAACCTTAGACGGAGAAGGAATTCAACCTTATACCTTAAGTGTAAATGGGGGGTCTTATCAGTCTTCAACACTAACAACTCTAGGTACTACACACCAGTTTAATAATTTAAGTTCAGGTAATTATACAATAGAAGTACGTGATTTTAATGGTTGTGGCAACCAAGTACCTTTAGAAATCTTTAAACCTTCTAATATAACGGCTGAAGTAAGGGCGCAACCTACGTGTTTAGGAGGTGATGGCTCTATATTCATAACGGCCTATGGAGGTTCAGGAGCTTATGAATATGAATTATTTTTCTTTGGTGGCGCATCGGTTGAGGGGCGTAAAGCAATTCCTTTATTTTCCAATTTGGACGCAGGCATGTATACAGCGGCTGTATATGATTTAGACCCTAGATATACTATTTGTAGCGCATTAGTTGATGTAGAATTAGAATTACCGACAGATGTTGCATTTACCACATCAGTCACAGACGTGAGTTGTTTTGGTGGAAGTGATGGTCGTATTGTTGCAACTTTAGACCCAACAATGGACAATCCTCCATATTCGTATCAATTGTTTCAGAGGCCTCTTATCGGACCTTTGGTTCCTGTTACGTTGTTGCCGCAAACATCAGGTATTTTCAATAACCTACCAGCAGCCGACAATTATGTAGTACGGGTTTATTCTGGACGCGGTTGTATTTTAGATGAAGACGTTATTGTTAACGAACCTGATGCCATTGCGAACGTTAACGCTTCAGTTGTAGACTTTGGTTGTAGTGTAGGCAACAATCCTAACAATGCGACAATAACTATTGACGGTTCTGCCATCACTGGCGGTAGTGGCAACTATGTAATCTATGAGTTCGTAGATAGTGGTTCTACGGTTGTACAATCGGGAGCTTCAAATGTACTTACGGTAACAGATAGAACAGGTGAGACGTATACAATTAATATTTACGATGACAAAGGATGTTCAGGTAGCACTACGGCAACGGTACTTCCTTTTGATGAGATGACAGGCGCTACGGCAGCAGTAACCACTACGGTTACCTGTGCACCAGGAAGTGACGGTGTAATTACGGTTACAGCAACATCTACAGCTAGCGATAACACTAAATATGAGTACAGTATTGATAATGGTACAACGTATGTTCCTTCGAATGTTTTCGGTGGTCTATCCGCAGGTACGTATAACTTCTTGGTAAGACATACCGATACCGGTTGTATCGTTACGACTTCGGCCAGAATAGAAGAACCGAACACCTTTACCATCGCTGTTGTTAAGACGAGCGATGTAGTATGTTTCGGAACGACTACGGGCGAAGTAACCTTTGAACTTGTTGACGCAACATATACTACTGGTTTCGATTGGGAAATTTTCCGTACCGATAACACTTCTGTTATTAGTGGTTTTATACTTACCACTGGTCCAACACCAATTATTAACTTGGGTGTAGGCGAATACTATGTTTCAATATCTCAGAGAGACAATCCTTTCTGTACAAATGTTGAATACTTCAATATTCCTGATGCTGATATTAGCGGAGCGACTGCGGTAACAGAGATTACTTGTGTCCCAGGAAATGATGGTACAATTACGATTACCGATGTTGTTGGTGGATGGGGCGGATACACGTATTTTGTTGATACCGTAGCACCTACCTTACCAACGGATTTTGTAGCGGGCGCTTCTTTCACGGGACTTGTAGCAGGTACGTACCAAGCATGGGCACGTGATGCACAGGGTTGTGAAAGATTAATTCAGGACAACATTGTACTTGATGTACCAACTGCTATAGCGGCAACGATACAAGTGAACCAAGAAAATTGTACGAACCTACAAGGTGAAATAGAAGTTTCTTTACCAACTGGCGGACAGGGAAGCAACTATACTTACCAATTGATTATGAACGGAACCAATTTCCGTGCACCTCAGAATACGAGAGTATTCTCTGGATTAGGAGCTGGTAGTTATGAAGTATTGATTACGGATCAATGGGGTTGTAATTTCACAACGCTTGCAGAAGTATTATACGAACAAATGGATGTTTCTACTTCAGTGGTAAAATCTATAGATTGTACAGCTACCCCAGGTGGTGAGATTACCGTAAATGTAAATGGAGGTTCAACGAATCTAGAGTTTATAATGACTACTCCTTTAGGAAGTGTTATTACACAAGTAACGGGTGTATTTACAAATTTAACAGAGGTTGGAACATATTCTATTCTTGTTAGAGATAACGATACTACAAATCCGGTTTGTGAAAGAACGGTAACACAAGTATTAGATGCTCCAGTAAATCCAGTTTTATTAGATGCAACACTAGTTAATGTGAGTTGTTTTGGTGGTAACGATGGTAGTATTAGGGCGAATATTGACCCAGCTACTAATGTGAATCCTGCTTACCAATATGAATTATATGAAATCAGCGATTTGGTTACACCAATAGCTGGGCCACAGAATAATCCTTTGTTCACAGGTTTAAGTATTGGAGATTATCAAGTAAAAATAATTTCGAGTAGAGGTTGTGAGGGTATTAAGAATGAAACTATTGCACAACCAACCGAATTAACGGTTAGTGCGGTTGCAACAGCATTCAGTTGCTCTCCAGATAACAGTGTTAACACAGCAACTGTAACGGCAACTACTGGAGTAAGTACTGGAACAGCACCATATTTATACAGTATAGATAATGTAATTTTCCAAGTATCTAATACATTCAACATTACAGATAATGGAAGTGCACAAACTATTGACGTATATGTTAAAGATGCTAAAGGATGTACAACGTTTGATAGCGTAACGATTCAACCTATAAATACATTCACAGCAACTGTGGCACAGGATGTTGAAATAACATGTACTAATGATGAAACCGTAATTATTTCGGTGGTAGATAATGGCTTAGCACATAACTATGGTTATGAATTATTACCATTAGGTAATGGCACTGGTACGCTAGTAAGTACTACGGCTACATCTGCTACATTCGATCTAAGTGCTGTTGGTTCTTATGTATTTAGGGTTACCGATTTAGATACGGGTTGTTATGTAAATACAGCCAGTTATACTATTGCACCGTTCGACCTTATTACGGCATCCGCTACTGCAACCTCAGCGGTTACTTGTTTCGGTGATGTAAATGGAAGCTTAACGATTAATATAAATGGGTATACTGGCGATTATAATTACGAAGTATTTGATACAGCAGGAAACATAGTAATAGCGTCAACTGCATCAAATACTAGTGTAAACCCAAGACCAATAAATGGCCTTTCTGGCGGTAACTACTTTGTTCGAATTACAGAGACTGCAGTTCCTTTATGTTCAGAAGACACGAATATTGTAACTATTTCATCTCCGGATAGACCTTTAAGTGGTGCGGTTACAATAGTAGCGGAAGCAACTTGTTCAGATGATAAAGGTGAAATTAGAGTAGCGCCGCAAGGAGGGTATAAGCCTTATGATATTGTGTTAACTAATACCACGACTGGAGATAGTTATTCTATGGATGATGTTCAAGAAGGCATCTTTACCAATCTTTCTGCTGGTGATTATTCAGGTATAATTACCGACAACTCGGGTTGTATTGTTAATTATACAGTATCAATGACTCCAGCAACACCAATCGTAGCAAATGCTACACCATTGGTTACTAATTTAGTTTGTTTCGGTGATACGGGTGCTACGGTATCTGCTAATGTAACAGGTGGTGGTAGTGGTGTTTATAGATATCAGTTGAATTATTACGATACAACTGGGTCAACGATAATAGCTACTACAGGAGCACAAAACAATCCTAATTTTAATGATTTAGGAGTTGGTATTTACAGCATTACAGTTGTTGATGGATGGGATTGTGATACGGTGACAAATACTGTTGAAATTACACAACCGACTGAAGTACAGGCTAGCTTGTTAAGAACAGACCCATTAACCTGTGCAACAGGTGCTGAATTTGAACTTACGGCAACTGGTGGAAGCGGTACCTATGAATATAGTGTTGATAATATAAACTTCTTACCAATGACAAGTAATCCATTAGGATTGCCTGAAACAGGAATATTCCAAGAAGGTACATATCAGTATTATGTTCGTGATGCAATTAATGGTTGTGAGTCAGCAATTTCAAATGCTATTACTGAAACAGAGATAGCTCCATTGATTTTAACCGTTGATAAAACTGCCGCATCAGTGAACTGTACAGGTGAAAACACCGCAATTATCTTTGCTACGGCACAAGGTGGTTTAGGAAACTATCTATATGAATTGTTTACAGATAGTTCTTTAAGTTTGGCATCACGTATTGCAGGTCCTCAGTCACAAGGTGTATTTAGAGACTTGGGCGCAGGTACGTATTACGTAACTGTAATAAGTCAAGATTGCACAACAGCAGCTGAAGAAGTAGTTATTGTCGACCCTACTCCTCTTTCATATACTGAGAGTGTAATAGATGTAACATGTGCAGGCGAAAATGATGGTGAGATTACGGTAACTCTTTCTGGTGGAGCTGGAGGTTACCAGTATGCAATATCTCCTAATCTGAACCAGTTCTTTGATAACAATACATTCACAGATCTTGAACCTGGTGAGTACACGATAATTGCACAAGACCAAAATGGTTGTTTTGAATATTTAACGTACACCATATCTGAACCGGCAAGTTTAGTGGTGTCCGCAGAAACTACTCCAGAAATTTGTGTAGATAGTGAAGATGGTACAATAGTTCTTGAAATTTCTGGTGGAACCGCTCCTTATAGTACAGCGTTGAATTCTAGTGACGATGCAGATTTTGTGTTGAACAGAACTGAGTTCCTAGATATGGCCTCAGGTGAATATATAATTATTGTAAAGGATGCAAATGGTTGCGACACGAACTTGATTGTTGAAATTGAGAGAGGGGTTAACCTTAATGCTACTATTGAACCGATTTATGAATGTTCAGGAGATACTCCAAGTAATTATGTGAATATCACCCTTGAAGATGATAGCGTTATAGGGGACATATTATATGCGATAGATTCTGTTGATCCGGCCGACTTACAATTGAATCCTGATTTCAGAAACACTGCACCTGGTAACCACTATGTTACAATAGCTCATGCTAATGGCTGTATACAGACTATTGACTTTGTAATTGAAGCGTTTGATCCGTTGACTCTAAGTTTAGAACAACGTAACTTGAATGAGATAACGGCTATTGCAGAAGGAGGTAGAGAAGGGTATACCTACTTTTTCGATGATATTGATAATGGTGATAAGAACACATTCTATATCACTAGAACAGATACATATGAAGTTCGCGTTGTAGATCAAAATGGGTGTGAGTCAATTGCAAATATTGTCATGGAATTTATAGACATTGAATTGCCTAATTTCTTTACACCTGACGGCGATGGACAGAACGATTTTTGGATACCAAGAAACATGGAACAATTTCCAGAAATACTAATAAAAATATTTGATCGTTATGGTAGAGTAGTTTCAGAACAAACGGCAGATTCACAAGGTTGGGATGGGTTATATTCTGGCAAAGAATTACCAACAGGAGACTACTGGTATGTAATCAAATTGAATGGAGAAAGAGATGAAAGAGAATTTGTTGGTCACTTTACCTTATATCGTTAATAATTTACCTAAAAAGATGATGCGAAACAGTCTATTGGCCTTGGTATTTTTTATTAGTGCTTTTGCCGTAAAAGGGCAGGAGCTAACCATACCCCAATTATCGCAATACCTTGCAGATAATCCGTTTGTGATGTCACCGACATATGCGGGTATTGGTGACCATGTGAAAATACGCCTTAATGGTCTTACACAATGGGTGGGTATTAAAGATGCGCCAGATACTCAGTCGCTTGCGGCTGATATGCGAATTGGTGAAAAATCAGGTATAGGAACATTATTATATAACGATAGCAATGGTGAAACAAAACAACGCGGAGCAAGACTATCTTTCGCGCATCATCTTACCTTAGATCGTTATGATGACGAGTTTTTATCTTTCGGACTTTCCTATAATTTTAATCAGTTTCGAATTGATATTCAGAATTTTGATGCCTTAGATCCATCAGTAACAGATGATAGGGCAACCACGAATCATAACTTTGATGTTGGAATGCTTTATCGTTTCGACAAGTTTTACTTTAGTGTAAATGCTTCGAATATATTGGATAAGGATTTAAGTAATTTCAACCCTATTTATGAGCCAAATAGGCTAAGAAACTACTACGTTTATACTGGGTATAGGTACATGAAGAAAAGAACGAGTAAAGTAGAAGTAGAGCCCTCTATTTTCTTTCAGTTATTTGAAAGTGATGGTCGTTCAGTAACCGATTTGAACTTGAAATTTAGGTTTTACGATTTTGAAGATTATTATTATGCGGGAATTAACTATCGTTTTTTAAATGATCAAATTGGAAATCCACTTTACATTGCCCCAATAGCAGGTATTAAGAAGGATAATTTTTACTTCGGATATTCGTATCAAGTTATTCTAAACGAACTTTTAGGCTATAGCTCAGGAACCCATGTGGTTACTTTAGGGGTAGATTTATTTCAAGGTATTAGTAATTGTCGTTGTACCTATTAAACCTTTCGTGAGATTGATTAAGTTTGTTCTCCAGAACATGAATAATGGGTAAAGTACAATTAGAAAATATAAAGGCATACGCGCATCATGGTTGTTTGCCGCAAGAAACCAATATTGGTAGTGATTATTTGGTTAATGTGTCTGTAGATACGAATTTATTAAAAGCTTCGATATCTGATCAGTTGAAAGACACGGTCGATTATGTTCATATCAACAAAATTGTCAAACAAGAAATGGCTATACCTTCTAAATTATTAGAACACGTAGCCAAAAGAATTATTGATCGAATATTTTTAGAACTTCCATCCGTAGAAAAATCAATGGTTTCCGTTTCAAAAATCAATCCGCCTATAAACGGTGATGTTGAAAAAGTAACGGTATCATTAAATTTAAACAGAGAGTAAATAGTTTCTAAATCTCAAATAAACAGTATTCCTTTATTTTCTTGGTTTTCTATGACACTTGGAAAAGGATAATTGTTTATTTTTGCTATCCCGTAAAAAAGGGCATCGTGGCCGAGTGGCTAGGCGCAGCTCTGCAAAAGCTTGTACAGCGGTTCGAATCCGCTCGATGCCTCAAAAAAACCCTCCAAATTGGAGGGTTTTTTATTTTAAATTAACATGTATTGTTAGTCTTCAAAACGCTTGGCAACCATTAAAACTGCAAAAGAAATACCAATAGAATAGATGGTATAAAATATACCACAATGGTTTTAGCACCTTCATAATCTTTGGCAACGCGTTGTCCGAACAATAACATGAGTAAGGATATACATGATAAAATTGCACCATAAAGCGCAAAGAGCGTATCTCCTGCACTTAAAAGTTGGTATATACCGATTAAGCAAAGTATACCTGTAATTACTTCGGTAACTAAAATTACACCGACCATTAAGGGTACTATGTTTTTAAGTGGTGTTTTAGAAAAATGTTCTTTCAGCCATGAGACGTTTCCATTCCAATCAGAAATTTTATCAAAACCACTTTGTAGAAAAGTAATTATTAAAAATAATAAAAGTAAAATCTCTGTTGCGTGGTCTAAAATGTTTTTCATGATAATTTATTTAAGTTCGGCCTTTTTTCTGTGTAATAATCGTGTTAGCTTGATAGAAAGGTCGGTGAAAATAATCTTTGAATTTCCATTTCGTTCTATATGATATATTGCATCTTCAAGCTCCTTAGTTATATCTAGTATATTATTTTCATGCACAAATGGTGCAAATTTTTTCAGTTGAAATCCTTCTGCATGGATTTTTAAATAAGCGAGTTCCTCTGCACCGTAATTTATCATTAAAGCTTGCCGCATTACTGTAATACAATAAAGTAGAAAGTTTTTTTGCGTTTCTCTACCCGTCTTGGCAACTTCTTCGCTCCAAAGTAGTAATTCATGAATTGCGGCTTTATTACCTTTTGCCTTAAAGGCACTACGAACCCATTGTACAAACCAATTTTCAAAGACCAAATCTTCAGAATCATTATTCAACAGGTCTAAAGCTTTATTGAAATTACCGTTCGCTTCGTGTGCTAATTTCATAGCTTCTGACTTCGCGGCTCCTTTTTCAATTAAAGCATTTGCAATAGCTTCTTCAGCCAATGGCGGAAAATGAACCACTTGGCATCTCGACTTAATGGTTTGTATTATTTGTTCTTCATCTTCACATAAAAGAAGAAAAATAGTTTTATCGGGCGGTTCCTCAATTAACTTCAATAGTTTGTTCGAAGCGGCGATATTCATTTTTTCGGCCATCCATATCAACATTATTTTATAGCCACCTTCGTAAGATTTTAAATAGAGTTTTTTTACAATATCCTGTGCTTCATCGACACCAATTTGACCTTGTTTTTTTTCAATTTCAATATGGCGATACCAGTCAAATAGATTGCCATAAGGCTGTTCTATAATGAATTCACGCCATTCTTTCATATAATGATTGCTAACAGCATGAGATTTAACCTTGTCTGAATTGGCTACAGGAAAAGCAAAATGAACATCTGGATGGGCAAAAGATTTAAACTTAAGATTACATGCCTCATTTTCCCCAACATTTTCTCCATTACAATTTTGGCAGATAATATATTGAGCATATGCCAATGCCATTGGCAACAGACCACTGCCCTCTGGTCCAACAAAAAGTTGTGCATGGGGTATACGACCAGCATCAGCACTTAAAGCCAAGTGATTTTTAATATGAGAAAGTCCTAATATATCTTTGAATAACATGGTTTCAAATATAGTTGTTTTAAAGCATAACAAAATTAATGGAATTGAGGATAAATTAACCTGTTTAGCACTTTATCACAAGGGTATTAATCTTTACATTTGTTACTTAATAAAAGGAAAATCACATGAAAGTATTGAATGACTTTAATTTTGAAAATAAGAAAGCGTTAATAAGAGTGGACTTTAATGTTCCCTTAAATGATAAATTTGAAGTAACGGATACAAATAGGATCGAAGCTGCAAAACCTACAATCATCAAGATTTTAGAAGATGGTGGTAGTGCTGTATTGATGAGTCATTTAGGGAGACCTAAAGGCAAACGCAATCCTGATCTATCTTTAAGTCATATTGTTAATGAGGTTTCTGAAATAATTGGAGTTGCTGTAAAGTTTGTTGGAGATTGTATAGGTGAAGAAGCAGAAAAAGCTGTTGCAGAATTACAAAATGGTGAAGTTCTTTTATTAGAAAATTTAAGATTTCATAGCGAAGAAGAGGGGGGGGATGAGGAATTTGCTGAAAAGCTTTCAAAACTTGGAGATATATATGTAAATGATGCTTTTGGAACGGCACACCGTGCACACGCATCAACTACTGTGGTGGCAAAGTTTTTTCCGAATGCTAAGTGTTTCGGATTATTAATGGCCAAAGAAATAGAAGCGATTGAAAAAGTAATGGCGACAGGTGAAAAACCTGTCTTGGCTATTCTTGGAGGAGCAAAGGTTTCTTCAAAAATCACCATTATCGAAAATATTCTAGATAAGGTTGATGACTTGATTATTGGTGGAGGGATGACGTATACCTTTATTAAGGCACAAGGTGGAAAAGTAGGCGATTCTATTTGCGAAGATGATAAGATGGAGTTGGCTTTGGAAATTCTTAAAAAGGCAAAACAAAAAGGTGTAAATGTTCATATTCCTGTAGATGTTATAGCGGCAGATGATTTTGACGCCAATGCAAATACGCAGGTGGTAGATGTAGACAAAATACCTGATGGATGGCAAGGCTTGGATGCTGGTCCTGACACGTTACAAAATTTTAAAAAGGTGATTTTAGCTTCTAAAACCATTCTTTGGAACGGACCTATTGGTGTTTTTGAAATGGAAAAATTTGCAAAAGGAACTATTGCTGTTGGTAATTATATTGATGAGGCAACAAAAAATGGTGCTTTTTCATTAGTAGGTGGTGGTGATTCTGTTGCTGCAGTGAAGCAATTTGGTTTCGAAAACAAAGTAAGTTACGTATCAACAGGCGGAGGCGCAATGTTAGAAAGTTTAGAAGGCAAAACCTTGCCTGGTATCGCGGCAATATTAGAGTAGTAAAGGCGTTATCGATAAACGGGTTATAACGAAAAATTGTGTATTTTAAGAGAATTTATTTTATTCTCATAAAAAAATGTACGATTTTCGTTAGTTCCGTTAACAAATTTGCCTCATATGAACAAATTAGCCTGCAAATGTTTTTATTTCTTGGGATTAACCTTGGTTCCAATTTTGGGTTCTGCCCAAAATAAAGATTCAGTTACTAAGGTGAAAGATTCGATAAGTGATAACATGATCATTGTCGATGATTCTTTAGATATTAAAGTATCTACTGCACTACCTATTAATCAAATAGGCAATTTAGCGAATTCTCCAAAAGAAGAGTTAGTGCTGTTTAAGCCTACTGAATCTTCATCTTACAATCTTGAAGACAATGAATTGGCCGCCAAGTTTGATAGTCTATGGATGAAAGAACTTGTAGAAGCAGCCCCTCTTTTTGATGAAATGTATCAAGAGGTAATGGAGCTTGACACAATCTCCGATTTTGTTTTAGACTTACCTACCGACACTTTAAAAATGCGTTTGGCAAGGTTAAACGAAAAGACTCCTTTTAATGTAGAATATAATGCATCTTTAGAGAGCGTAATTAAATCATTTCTAACAAGAAAAAGAGATTTAATGGAGCGTATGCTCACCATAAGTCAATTCTATTTTCCTTTATTTGAACAGCAATTAGATAATCATGATATTCCATTAGAAATGAAATATCTATCTATAGTTGAATCGGCTTTGAATCCTAAAGCTAGATCTCGCGTTGGCGCAACCGGGCTTTGGCAATTTATGTATGGTACCGGTAGAGAAATGAAATTGAACATCAATAGTTATGTTGATGAGCGTAGTGATCCAATAAAATCAACAGAGGCAGCGTGTAATTATCTGAATAGGTTATATAGAATTTATAATGATTGGGATTTGGCGCTAGCTGCATATAACTCTGGACCAGGAAATGTGAACAAGGCAATACGTAGAAGCGGTGGACAAAGAAACTATTGGAACATTAGAAGAAACCTACCAAGAGAAACGGCAGGATATGTACCTGCATTTCAAGCTACAATGTACATTTTTGAATATGCCGAGGAACATGGATTAAAAACAAAAAGAGCAGAACGTGCTTATTTTGAAACAGATACAATACATGTTAAAAGCTTAATTACATTTGACCAAATTTCAGAATTAACCGGTATCGCTAAAGAGGAATTAAAAATATTAAACCCTTCATATAAATTAGATGTCATTCCTTTTGTTAAAGGTAAAACTCACGCGCTGAGGTTACCTGTACATAAAATGGGAAAATTTGTAGCAAACGAAGAGGCAATTTATGCACATGTCGAAAAGGAATTAAAAAGCAAGGAAAGTCCACTTGCAGAAATTACAAAACAAGCTGACCAAAATAGTATTCGTTATAGAGTAAGAGATGGTGATTTTCTGGGGAAGATTGCCGAACGTTATGGAGTTGGCGTTAGCCAGCTTAAACAATGGAACGGTTTACGTAGTAATAATTTGCGTATTGGGCAACGATTAACAATCTACCCAAAGAAAAATGGATCTATCGCTGTTAAGCCTAGGGAAACACCAACTAGGTCTAGTGTAGCAAGTAACTCAAAAACGCACGAAGTAAGGAGTGGAGACTCATTGTGGACCATTTCTAGAAAATATCCTGGAGTTAGTATAGAAAATTTACGAAAGTGGAACGGTATTAGTGGTAATAATCTAAAGCCGGGCACAAAACTTAAATTGTGCGACTGTTCATCGTAAATTATAACACCAATGAAAAAAAGAATTTTACTTTGCTTTTTGGCAATTCTAGGATTGTCAATTGCCTGTAAGGAAGAGGGCAAAGCTGATTATTTGCCAGAATCTGTTGGCGCAATGAATACGCTAACAGTAGTAATCGATAATGAGTTATGGAAAAGTAGTGTTGGTGATGCAATTCGCGAAAATTATACTGCAGCAGCGCAAGGCCTAACTTGGGATGAAGCTCTATTTAGTGTTACCCAAATTCCGCAACAAATTTTTTCAGGATCTATTAGAAACACGAGCTCTGTTCTCTATGTTATGGAAGATTCGTTAAATGTGGCCCACATTAAATCTAATATGTATTCTAAGCCACAAAAGGTCGGAGTAATAAAAGGTCGGAACAAGCAAGAACTCATAGATAACATCAACAAGACATCAGCAGAATTTATTAAGGATTTCAAAACACTTGAAATTGCAAAGGCTCAAAAACGATTTGAAAAATCTTTAAGTAAAGAAAAAGCGTTAGTAGATAAGTTTAAAATTTCGATGAAGATTCCCTCTATATATAGAGTAGGCCGAGAAGAAGATAATTTTGTTTGGATTTCCCGCGAAATTCAAAAAGGGAACATGAATATTATTGCCTATACCATGCCAGAGAATAGTTTTCAGAACGATTCTACTTTTACGCGAGATATCATTAGAATGCGCGATTCTATAGGCAATCTTTATATTAAGGGAAATGATGTTGCTGGTAAAAACAATCACATGATTACAGAAAAGGCATTTACACCATATGTCTTTCCTGCTGAGGTTTCAGGGAAAAAAGCGGCAGAAGTAAGGGGAATCTGGGAAATGTCTGCATACCCAATGGCAGGCCCATTTTTAACTTATATTATAAACGATAAAGAAAACAATCGTAAACTAATAATAGAGGGCTTTGTATTTGCACCAGCGACCAAGAAGAGAGACTATATGTTCGAATTGGAGGCAATACTTAAATCTGTTAGATTTAACGTTGAAGAGAAGAAATAATTAATTCAATTGACTAAAAAAAAGGCCCAGGAATTTCCTGGGCCTTTTATGTTTTTTATAATCTTTAGGTGTTGTAAAGTTGTTCTAGGAACGTACTATGATAATAAACTAAAAATGTATGCCTAATTGATCTATATGTTACTAAAAGTAAACCCAGTAGATATTCTAAAAACTATAGCGTAAATCGCCAATCCAATTAACACAAAGCATAACCAAGAGAAGAGTTTAAAATAATTCTCAAGAATAAAGCTTCTCCAATTTCTAAACGCTTCTGTGTATATTTCTTTAACTAAAGTAATTTTTTCCATATCCTATATTTTAGGGGTTCCTGAAATGTAAAGTTGCCTTTTAATTCTTCCTTTATTGAAAAGATTAGTTAAAAGGGCAATTAATACTTCGAAAAGCATCTACAATAAAACTATTTCTATGAACTGCAAAATATAGCGGATTAAATACAGCGGTAGAGAAAGTGTCGTATTCGGTAAAGGGGTTATTAATATGGGCTAAGGGCTAAATGGGATACCAAAAAGGACTATTTAGAAGTGATAATATTATTTTATTTAAACACAATTCTGCCCTTATAAAAGGCAGAATACATTTCAAAAAAAACACACCGCCATTGGCGGTGTGTTTAAAATTTACATATCTACGATAATAAATTCTGATCTACGGTTAAGGTAGTGCTGTTCTTCTGTACAGCGAACAGAACCATCACAGCCATTAAGTAATTGTTCTTCGCCATAACCAATTGCACTTTCTATTCGCGAAGGGTCAATACCTTGTGCTATAATATACTCTCTTGTTGATTTGGCACGTTTGTCAGAAAGGTATTTGTTATAAACGGCATCACCTCGTGAATCGGTATGTGATTCAATTTTAATAATCATGTTGGGTGAATCATTCATGACAGCAACCAATTTATCAAGTTCCAATGAGGCATCTTTTCGAATATATGATTTGTCGAAATTAAAGTGAATCATCTCTGTCTTCAGCTTTCTAATTCCATTTTCAACTGCAATCATATCATTAAGTTTCCTCATTGAAACATCAACATTTACGATTTCATTATTTTTTGTTGCTGCGTCTCTGGTGTCATCATAGTAAGATCCTTTTGTAGTTTTTAGCACATATCTTTTATCCGATTCCAGATCTTCAAAAACGAAACTTCCATTTTCGTCCGTCTCCATTTCTTTAAGTTTGATGTTGTTCTCATCTAATAGTTGTACCAATGCATTTGGCATAATATCACCACCTACCAATTCTGTAACTATACCGGAGATAGCGTTTGTATTCGTTGGAATTTCCTCAATCTGTAATGTTTTAAACGAGTAAATATCATCATCACCTTTACCACCCGCACGGTTAGATGCAAAATATCCTTTTTGTGTATCCTCATCTACTATAAATGAAAAATCATCCTTTTTACTATTTATGGGTTTTCCAACATTTCTTACTTCAAGAAAGCCAACTTCATCATCGAAGGCAACTTCAAAAACATCTAAACCTCCTAAGCCAACATGACCGTCCGAAGAAAAGTAAAGTTTCTTTTCATTTATAAAAGGAAACATTTCTTTATGTTCTGTATTGATTTCAGGACCTAGGTTTCTTGGGGAAGAGAAAGAACCATCTTCTAAAACATCTACCACGAAAATATCCGTTTCGCCTATACTACCGGGCATATCTGAAACGAAATAAAGCTGCTTACCATCTTTGCTTAAAGCAGGGTGGCCGGTTGAATATTCGTCACTATTAAAAGATACTTCATCTGCCTTTGTCCATTCTCCATTAATTTTTTTAGAACGGTATATTTTAAGGTGGTTGATACCATTCTTATCTCTTTTTAATTTTTTCCCATAATTATTTCTCGTGAAATACATGGTTTCATTATCAGGTGAGAAAGCTACCGAAGCTTCATGGTATTTAGTGTTAATTTCTTTCGAAAATTTTATAGCATTCTTTAAATCTTGAGATTCTTCATTTATCTTGGCAACATATAAATCTAAATAAGGTTGGTTATTCCATTTATACCGACGGGTATTAAATATTGACGAATCTTTTGCCGAGGCGTAAACTATTTCGTCGCCATTATAGTACATTGGTGAGAATTCAGAATATTTTGAATTTACATTAAGGTTTTTGACATCAAACCTATCATCCATTCTTAAAAGACCGTCTAATACAATTTCATTTAGTTCACTATTTTTTTCTATTTTTTCTCCTGCCAACTTTCTATTGTATAATTTCATTAGGCGTTTAGACCTTTTGTAATTTCCAGTTCCCTTAAGTGAATGTGCATATTTGAAAATATAATCAGAGCTCATTTCTGATTCGTATTTTTCATACAAGATATTGTACCATTTATAGGCTTTTTCCATATCTGTATTAAAATAATGCGCGTCACCCGCTTTTTTTAAAATATCATAAGTATAGGCTTCATTATTCTTGTTTAAGGCAAGTTCGTAGAACTTTGCAGCCTCTGCGTACCACATTTTATTAAAGTACTCATCTGCTCTCTTTACAAGTTTACTTTTAGAATCTTTTTCAACTGATTTAAAGGCAACATTTTTATTTAAAGTCAATGTGCTTTGCCCAGAATGTTCTAAAACATCATAGGTAACTTTTTCTAAAGGAATTAATTCTGAATCAGGTTCACTGTTAGCCATTTTAAGTATCCAGAATTCTTTATCAAAACGATTATCGAATTTTGTGCTACAGTCCTCTAAAGCTGTCTCCCAAGATTCATAGCGATTTAAATAAAGATAAAATAAATTGTTTTCGGGATTTTGAAAATAACCCGAGTCAAAGCCTTTTTTATTTAATTTTCTAACCTGTGATTTTAAATTTTTGCTCTTACTAAAGATACCTGCTATCACATAATATCCATTCTGAACATCCTCAATGTTTTCGAATGTTTTATATTGAATAGCATAGGACTCGGCAGTTCTTTTAAATGCCTCTGAGTCTGTTTTCTCAACTTCAACTTCTGGTAAAGATTCAGAGTCAAATGATTGTTCTGAGGTTAGATTAGTTTGAAAATCTTTTTCAACTGATTTATAAGCAACATTTTTATTTAAAGTAAATGTGTCGCGCTCAGTATGGTCTAAAACATCATAGGTAACTTCTTCTAAAGGAATTAATCCTGAATCAGGCTCACTGTTAGTCATTTTAAGTATCCAGAATTCTTTATCATAACGATTGTCGAATTTTGTACTACAGCCCTCTAAAGCTGTCTCCCATGATTCGTAGTGATTTAAATATAGATAGTATAAATTGTTTTCGGGGTTTTGAAAATAACCTGAGTCAAAACCTTTTTTATTTAATATTGTAACTTGTGATTTTAGATTTCTGCTATTACTAAAAATTCCTGCTATCACATAATAACCATTCTGAACATCCTTAATGTTTTCGAATGTTTTATATTGAATAGCATAGGACTCGGCAGTTCTTTTAAATGCCTCTGAGTCTGTTTCCTCAATTTCAACCTCAGGGATAGATTCGGAGACTAAAGATTGTTCAGAGACTAGATTAACTTGAAAATCTTGAGCATGAATAAAAATGACAAAGATTAAAAAATACAGGTTTATAAAAGTTCTCATATTCATAATTCTATTTTGAGCCGTAGCGTTAGCAACGGTGTAAATCTGTAGTATTTTGGTTTTTTATTATTCTTTGATCATACTACAACACTTACGAAATTAGTTTTAAAGCTATGGTTTGTATAGTATTTGTTGTGAAAGAAGTGTTTTTTGTCGTGTAGTCTATGTTATCAGTAGCTTTGATAAACATTCGAACACATTTTAGCCGAGTATTTAACAGTTCAACGGCAAAACAATATTGATATAAAAGTTGTTTTAGTTAGGCTTAAGATATTGACTATTTATTTCTTGGCCACAAAAAAAGCCCTGTATTACAGGGCTTGATTAAGCTATCTAAAAAGGATCTAAAACAAATTAATCCTTTTTCTTTTCTTCTAATTTATCGTCCTCTTTAGAGGCATCTTTGAATTCTTTTATTCCACTACCTAAACCTCTCATTAGTTCAGGAATCTTTTTTCCTCCGAATAATAGTAGAACAACCACTACCACTAGAATTATTTGCGGTGCACCTATAGCCAAAAAAGTAGATAAGATTGTCATAAGACTTTAATTTTAAATGGATATCAAAGATACTAAAAACTTCTTAGTTTACTATTAATATTAACTTCAAGTGTTTATTTATTTAATTTAAAGTAAAATCTATAAACCTATTTGACACACCTTATTTAATAAACCTATTGGTTTATTTTATTTGTCTTCTTATTAGGATCAGGCTGGTATAAAAAGTTGGGTCATTTTATTTTGGTAATCCACTCAATTAACTTAATTCAATTCTTTCTTTATTTTTATAAAGAATTGGTTAAAGATTATTATCTAGTATTTGGCAAACAAGCTATTATCATTTTAGATTATTGGTCATTCAATGCTTAACTCTAAATTTGGTCTTTTGAAAAACGGACTGTAATTTATAAAGGGTAATTTATGAATTAGATTACTAAAGAAAATGTGGCATTATATCATTAAAGTAAGGTGCTTGTTGTTTTGATAAAAATTAAAATTTAGTTATTAGGGGTGTTTAATTTTTGATTATTACCAATTTAGAATTTTATGTAAACCAGAAATATAAATAAAACGTAAGTAAAGTATATTTAGAATTGTCTTATTGAATTAATTATTTTAAAGATGGTCTTAATTAAATTCTAAGTTTATCTTTGTTAGGATGGCCAAGAAAGTTAAAAAAAGAAAAGAAATAAAACGAAAGTTACTTCACAAGTACCGTTTGGTCATTTTGAACGAAAGTACTTTTGAAGAAAAAATATCTTTCAAACTTAGTAGACTTAATGTTTTTGTAACGGGGTCACTTTTTATGATCACACTTATAGGGCTAACTACTTTATTAATAGCCTTTACACCGTTACGCGAGTATATACCGGGATATTCTTCTACAAGACTTAAAAAAGAAGCCACTGAGCTAACGTATAAGACCGACTCCCTAGTTAGAGTCTTAAATTATACCAATAAGTATTTAGATAATATTAGAATGGTATTAAAGGGTGATATTGAGAATACAGTTGTCAATAGAGATTCTCTTTTTCAACAATTTAAATTAGACCCTGAATCTGTAGATTTAAATCCTATAAAGGAAGATTCATTGTTACGGGCTGAAGTTGCTCTAGAGGATAAATACAATTTATTTGAAAGGGTAATTGACAAAAAAAACCTGGTCTTATTTACACCAGTATCAGGTTCAATTACAATGGGCTATAATCCGAATGAAAAGCATTATGCGGTTGATATTACTGCTGCTATTGATAGTCCAGTAAAAGCTGTTGCTAATGGTACAGTTATTTTTTCTGAATGGACAGCTGATACTGGTTACGTTATTATTATTGAACACGAAGGTGGATTGTTAAGTGTTTATAAACATAATGGCTCATTATCAAAGTTTCAAGGTAATATTGTAAGAGGTGGTGAGGTTATTGCATCCGTAGGCAATACTGGGGAATTTACGACGGGCCCACATTTGCATTTTGAACTTTGGGATAATGGAACACCGATAGACCCGGTCAATTATATAGATTTTAATTAGAAATTAGATGTCCTTAAAGACCACAGCTGCTAAGATATTTGCACACCGAATTGCTAAAAGGACCAATAAGTGGGTAAACAAACCTATTGAAACACAAGAAAAGGTTTTCAAAAGCCTTTTAGAAAGCGCCAGGAACACCAAGTTCGGAAAGGATCACAACCTAAGCACAATTCAATCACATGCTGATTTTGTTCGAAATGTGCCTATTAGAGATTACGAGGAGCTAAAAGAATATGTGAATTTAGTTGTGTCTGGCGAGAGTGATATACTTTGGCCAGGAAAACCTATTTACTTTGCAAAAACATCGGGAACTACATCAGGAGCAAAGTATATTCCTATAACCGAGGTGTCTATTAAAGAACAAGTAAAGGCATCCAGAAACGCAATTTTAAGTTATATACATGAAACGGGTAATGCTGATTTTGTTTCTGGAAAAATGATTTTTTTACAAGGCAGTCCTATTTTAGTGGAGAAAAACGGAGTTAAATTAGGAAGGCTTTCAGGTATTTCAGCACATTACGTTCCTAATTACCTACAGAAAAATAGAATGCCTAGTTGGGAGACAAATTGTATTGAAGACTGGGAAACTAAGGTATCTGCTATAGTAAAGGAAACTAAAGATGAGGATATGACGGTTATCGCCGGCATTCCCTCCTGGGTTCAAATGTATTTTGAAAAACTCAAAGAAAATACCAATCAGAATATTGGCGATCTGTTTAAGAATTTTGAGCTTTTTATATATGGTGGAGTTAATTATGAACCTTATAGAAAGAAGTTTGAAAACCTGATAGGAAGAAAGGTTGCCAGTATTGAACTTTTTCCTGCAAGTGAAGGTTTTTTTGCATATCAGAACTCCCAAAAGGAAAATGGTATGTTGTTGCTCCTGGATGCCGGTATATTTTATGAATTCGTAAAAGCAGATAGTTTTTTCCAGGATAATCCACAACGACTTACCTTAAAAGATGTGGAAATAGGTGTAGATTATGTAATGATCATAACTACGAATGCTGGTCTATGGGCCTACAATCTAGGTGATACCATTCGGTTTGTTTCTGTCTATCCCTTTAAAATTGTAGTTTCCGGAAGAATTAAACACTTTATTTCAGCTTTTGGTGAACATGTAATAGCAAAGGAAGTTGAAGAAGCCATGTTGGTTGCAACAAGCGTAACAGATGCTAGCGTAAGCGAATTTACAGTTGCCCCTCAGATTACGCCAGAACAAAATGAATTACCATATCACGAGTGGTTTATCGAATTTGAAAAGCTACCTAGTGACATGAACTTTTTTATTCAACAGTTAGATGAGGCTTTGCAAAAGCAGAATAGTTATTATTATGATCTTATCGTTGGTAAGGTTCTTCAAACATTAAAAATTACTCCAATAGAAAATGGAGGTTTCCTATCTTACATGAAATCAATAGGAAAACTAGGTGGACAGAATAAAGTTCAAAGATTATCGAATGACAGAAAGTTGGTCGATAGTTTGTCGAAATATAGCAAGTCCAAAATCTAGCTTTTTATTAACAAATTTTAAATTGTAATTTTGTGCGAAATCTTCAATGGGAAAAGCAATCACTACAACTAGAGCTCAAGAATCTACAAATGCAATTGAACGCATGTATATTACCATGCGCCATCTTTTTAATAGGGGGTTTTATAAGCCAAATGGTGTTTCTGGTGAAGCATTAAAAAATGCATTATTACAATTAAGACCAGAAATTTATGGTTCTGTCGGTGAAGACAAAGCTGAATTAAATGGTCTTATTTATGTTTTAGAACGTCTGCCAGAAGGTATTGAGCAATGTACTTTCATCAATTTAACATCTGATGAAGGGTATGGTATTTCCCACATCAATCCAATAATACCACCAAAGAGAAGAAGAAATTGCTATCGTATTGATGATGAGCAGATGAATATAGAGATTACAAGAGGTCGTTCTGACATCTATGATATTTTAACGCATTTAACTTTTTTGTTTATTGAATCTGAAAAAATCTGTAATCGAATTCTAATACCTGAAACAGAAAAAACAATAAGAGATTGGGCAAAGCTTGAAAACGCAGTTAACAAAGAAAAATTAACACAAGAAGAACGCGAAATAGCCTTAATTCATACAGCTAACATCTTAGGGCGATCTTTTGAGGAAATATTAGAGGTGTATAAAAAGTTCAGTACCAAAACTAATCCAGAACGATTTCTAAAAGTAATTTACTGGCTTGGAAAGCTAGCGCTCGAAGAAGAAATTTCTGGCGAAAAAAGAGCCATAACATTTAGCGCTTTATTAAGAGAGCGATTAGGGCATCATATTCATGGTGAAATTTGGGCAAATAATATTAAGAGTGTTTTAGTAAAAAATAATCTACATCATAGGCCTATTCATATTATATCTGCAAATATGCATAGCGTTATGAATTCACTTTTTGCAAAAGCGGCATTGACAAGCGAATTTTCAGATGCAGACTCTTTAGATATATTCGAGGCACTAAGTAGTGCTGGTAATGCTGAATTAAGGAAGAAAGTAACCGAGTTAGCAGAAATTAATGGAATGATTTCAATAGATGACACCTCGGGCACCAATATCGATGTTCAAATTTTCGATACTGCAAAGATAAAAGTTAACAACTGTTCATACGAATTTTCAACAGAAGAGATTGATAAAAAACCTGTTATATTTGTAATGGACTACGCATTTGGTGAGCAGGCTTATGAAACTATTGACGAGTTGTTAAAACCATATATCACAAAAAAGAACAATGGGTCATTAATTAATGTAGATTCAGTTTCAATAATGGGTAAAGCAGGTATACTTGAAGGCGGAAAAGGTGATTTGATGATTCCATCGGCACATATTTTTGAAGGAACTGCTGATAACTATCCATTTAAGAATGAGTTATGCGCTAAAGATTTTGAAGGGTATGGACTAGAAGTTTTTGAAGGGACTATGGTAACAGTTTTAGGCACGTCGCTACAAAACAAAGATATTTTAAAGTTCTTTCATAAATCAACCTGGAATGTTATAGGGCTTGAGATGGAAGGAGTGCATTATCAGAAAGCGATACAATCAGCATCGAAAATAAGAAAGAGTATCAGTGAAGATGTAAAGGTTAGATACGCATATTATGCATCAGATAATCCTTTGGAAACAGGAAGTACATTAGCCTCTGGAGGATTGGGTACAACAGGAGTGAAGCCAACATATCTAATTACCGATAAAATTTTAAAGCAAATATTTAATTCATAAAATGACCGAAAATCAAACACCAGATAAACAGAATAGTTCCGATGAAATTGATTTGGGACAATTATTTCATTTAATAGGGCGAGGTTTTAATGCCGTATTCCTATTCTTTTTAAGGCTTTATAAGTATTTAAAAAATAATATTTTAATACTAATTGGTCTCGTAGTAATAGGTTTTGCCCTTGGCTATGGACTGAATAAGTTAACAACCCAAAATCTAAAAACGGAAATAATAGTAAAACCTCAAATGGATAGTAAAAACTATTTATATGACGTCATAAATGAAATTCAGTCAAATATTAGCGCAAAAGACACCACCTTTTTTAAGAACATAGGTGTTGAAAATGTTGATTTCACAGGGTTAGAAGTTACAATAAGTAGAGTAATTGAAGAAGGAGACGGAGAAAGTGATTTGAAATACTTAGAATTGCTCCAGAGTTTTGAAAATACTGATGCTATTTCAGATATTGTTAGGGCAGAGTTACAGAATAAAAGTTCCTTTAACCATAGAATTATTTTTCATTACAAAAATGCAGAATTCGGAAAAGAGTTTGCAACAAAGGTATTATCGTATATAAATACAAATTCACACTTTGGGGGTCTTTTGAAGATATATCGTAGTAATGCCTCTAATAGGATTGATCAGAATCAACTTTTATTAGACCAGATAGATGTAATAATTGCAAATTATACTAATAATCTTGCTTCGAATAAAGAAAATCCCTCCGGTAGTCAGATTATAATTGATAATCAGGATCAAGTTAATATTGAAAAGCTTTTTGAGCTTAAGAATTTTTTAATTCGTGATATTGAAACCAAAAAATTAGAATTAGAAGAGAAATCTGAACCAGTTACTGTTATTAATTTTGGACAATCACAGGTTGTTAAGAAATCTTTTTTTGGCAGAAATATAGTTTTCATACCCATGCTTTTGGTAATACTATTCTTCCTTATTTCGTCGATTAGATACCTTAATAAGAAAACTCACGAATTATAATTAAAAAATTTATGAATTTATTAATAACTGGTGGGGCAGGCTTTATTGGTTCTCACGTGGTAAGAAGACTCGTAAAAAAACACCCTAACTATAATATTTATAATCTAGACGCTCTTACCTATGCAGGTAATCTCGAAAATTTAAAAGATATCGAGGAATTTTCTAATTACCATTTTATAAAAGGAGATATTGTAGATGAGAATTTTATAAATAAATTATTTGATGAATTTAAATTTGAAGGAGTAATTCATCTGGCTGCAGAAAGTCATGTAGACCGATCTATAGAAGATCCTTTAGCATTTGTAAGAACAAATATTATTGGTACTGTTAACCTTTTAAACGCGGCGAAGAAAATTTGGAAAGATGATTTTGATGGAAAGCGTTTTTATCACGTAAGTACAGATGAAGTATATGGTTCTTTGGGACAAGATGGGCTATTTACTGAAGACACATCCTATGACCCCAATTCGCCGTATTCGGCATCAAAAGCTAGCTCAGACCACTTTGTTAGGGCATACGGAGAAACGTATCAACTTCCATTTGTAATAACAAACTGTTCTAATAATTACGGTCCTTTTCATTTTCCTGAAAAGTTAATACCTCTGTTTATAAATAACATTATTCAAAATAAGCCTCTACCGGTTTACGGAGATGGAAAATATACAAGAGATTGGCTTTTTGTTGAAGATCATGCCAGGGCAATTGATTTAGTCTTTCATAAAGGAGAGAATCATGAGACTTACAATATCGGAGGATTTAATGAGTGGCAGAATATCGATTTGGTTAAACTGCTATGTAAAGTGATGGATAAAAAATTAAAACGTGAACTTGGTTCATCAGAAAATTTAATTACCTACGTCAAAGATCGGCCTGGCCACGATTTAAGATATGCTATAGATGCTTCAAAAATCAATAAGGATTTAGGCTGGAAGCCATCTGTTACCTTTGAAGAAGGTCTAGAATTAACAGTTGAATGGTATCTCTCCAATTCAGATTGGCTTAACCATGTAACTTCAGGAGATTACAAGGAATATTATAAAAATATGTATAAAGAGTAAACTTCATTAAAGTAAATAGTATGAAAGGAATAATTTTAGCTGGTGGTTCAGGGACTAGGCTTCATCCACTTACATTATCTGTTAGTAAACAATTGATGCCTATCTATGATAAACCAATGATTTATTACCCTTTATCCACTTTGATGTATTCGGGTATACGTGAAATATTAATCATTTCTACCCCAAAAGACTTGCCCCTGTTTGAAGAATTATTGGGGGATGGAAAAAAACTGGGCTGTTCATTCTCATATGCAGTTCAAGATGCTCCCAACGGTTTAGCAGAAGCATTTATAATAGGCGCGGATTTTATCGGCACCGATAAAGTCGCTCTTGTATTAGGGGATAATATTTTTTATGGATCAGGTCTTGCAAAATTACTTCAAAGCAATAACAATCCGGATGGTGGTATAATATATGCATATAGAGTTCATGATCCAGAACGTTATGGTGTAGTGGAATTTGATGATGAGGGAATAGCGATTAGTATTGAAGAAAAACCTTTGGAACCAAAATCTAATTTTGCGGTCCCCGGAATTTACTTTTATGATAATGATGTTGTGGATATTGCGGCTAATATTAAACCAAGTCCAAGAGGTGAACTCGAGATAACAGATATAAATAAAGAATACTTAAAGCGCGGTAAGTTAAGTGTAAGTATTTTGGACAGAGGAACCGCATGGCTTGATACCGGAACTTTTCAGTCTTTGATGCAAGCATCACAGTTTGTTGAGGTAATAGAGGAAAGACAGGGACTTAAAATAGGCGCTATTGAAGGAGCTGCTTATGAAATGGGTTATATCAATAAAGATCGCTTTAAAGAGCTAGCAGAACCTTTAATGAAAAGTGGTTATGGAAAAAACTTATTAGGCATATTAAATAAGAATTCATGATTTATAACGAAACTAAACTTAAGGGATGTTTCGTTTTGGAACCAAAAATTTTTGAGGATAACCGAGGTTATTTCTTTGAGTCTTTTAATAGTAAAAATTTTAATGCAGGAGTGGGTGCGGAAGTTGATTTTGTACAAGATAATCAGTCCTTTTCTACATACGGTGTGCTTCGGGGGCTTCATTATCAAGCCGGTATCGATGCACAAGCTAAATTGGTTCGCGTATTAAAGGGAAGTGTACTTGATATAGCTGTAGATTTAAGAAAAGAGTCGCCAACTTTTGGCGAGCATGTAGCCGTAGAACTAAGTGGTGATAATAAAAAACAATTATTTGTTCCAAGAGGGTTTGCCCATGGGTTTGTAGTTCTTTCCCAGGAAGTTGAGTTCTTTTATAAATGTGATAATTATTATAATAAAATGTCAGAAAGAGGAATTATCTACGACGATGCCCGCTTGGCAATTGATTGGAAGATAGATAAAAATGATATAATTATTTCAGAAAAGGATATGGAATTACTTTCTTTTAAAGATTCGGTGATTTAATGAAAATATTAGTAACTGGATCAAATGGACAATTAGGAAAAAGTTTAAGAGATACTTCATTAGAATTTCCTGAATATGACTGGCATTTTATGTCTTCTGATAATTTGGATATTACCGATAAGGAAGCAATTCGTAGAATATTTGAAAAAGAAGAATTTGACTATTGTATAAATTGTGCAGCTTATACGGCAGTTGATAAAGCTGAGGTAGATAAAGACCAAGCATTTTTGGTTAATTCTAAAGCACTGGAATATTTAGCACAAGATTGTGAAAGATTTAATTGTGTATTGATCCATGTGTCAACAGATTTTGTTTTTGACGGTTTAAAAAAATCCTCTTATACAGAACTTGACAAAACTAACCCTATCAACGAATATGGCAAATCCAAATTAAAGGGGGAAGAAAATGTTAAGCGGTTCTGTTCCAAACATTACATAATTAGAACTTCGTGGGTTTATTCAAATTATGGAAATAACTTTCTAAAAACTATGCTTAGGTTAGAGAAAGAAAAAAAGCAATTAAGTATTGTAAATGACCAATTTGGAACTCCAACTTACGCCGGTGATATTGCAAATGCAATAATGCGTATCATACAAAGCAACACTAGCCATTATGGAATTTATCATTATAGTAATGAAGGCGAAACAAATTGGTTTGATTTTGCTCAAGCAATATTCAATTTTATAGGTTCTAAAATTGAAATTAAACCTGTTTTCTCTAATGAATATGTGACTGCCGCAGAAAGACCCAAGAATAGCGTTTTGAATAAGGATAAAATCAAAAAAACTTTTCAACTAAAAATTCCCAATTGGAAAGATGGCCTTAAAAAACTAGAGTTATAACGTAATTTTAAATTTGACAAGTAACAACTCTTATGATTAAGAAGGAAAGGGCAATCGGAGGTGTAATATGGAGTTTTGTTGACAGTATAGCCAATCAAGGCGTACTATTTTTAATAGGAATAATTCTAGCAAATTTACTTTCACCATACGAGTTCGGTATAATTGGGATTTTAACAATTATTATTGCTGTCTCCCAATCATTAATAGATAGTGGTTTTTCAACAGCATTGATTAGAAAGTTAGATTGCTCTCAAAACGATTATTCTACAGTTTTTTTTTTCAATATTACTGTTGCCGTAGCTATTTACATTCTATTGTATGTATTCGCAGAACAGATTTCAATATTTTTTGAAATTAAAGAACTTAAACTATTAACACGAGTATTAGGCTTAGGAGTTATTATTAATTCATTTTCCTTAATTCAAAAAACGATTTTAACGAAGGAAATTAATTTTAAGCAACAAGCCAAGATTTCAATCGTTTCTTCAGTAATCTCAGGTGTTATTGCTATTTATATGGCATATTCAGGCTACGGGGTATGGAGTTTAGTTGCATTAACCTTATTAAGATTTTTTCTATCAACTCTTCTATTTTGGATATGGTCTAAATGGAGACCAAGCTTTGTTTTTAATATTGAATCTTTCACCAAACTATTCTCTTTTGGCAGTAAGTTATTAGTCAGTGGCCTAATAGATACTATTTATCAAAATATATACTTACTTATAATAGGTAAATATTTTTCTGCTGTTCAATTAGGATATTTTACTAGAGCAATCCAATTTCAAGAGTTGCCTTCAAAGAATTTACAAGGTATAATTAGCAGGGTAAGTTATCCTGTACTTGCAACGATGCAAAACGATGAGGTTAAATTAAAGAGATCTTACCAGCAATTGATAAAAAGCACAATGCTTGTCACCTTTACGTTAATGTTTGGAATGATGGTGGTGGCAAAATCGATGGTACTTGTATTAATTGGTGAAGAATGGCTGCCAGTAGTGCCATTTTTGCAGTTACTATGCCTATCGGGTATGTTTTACCCATTACAATCATTAAACCTTAATATTCTTAATATTAAAGGGCGAAGCGATTTGTATTTAAAACTAGAACTTATTAAAAAAACAATGGCAGTTCCAGTTATAATTTTTGGAATTTTATACGGAATTGAAGTAATGATAGTGGGTATGATAATAAGTTCATTTATCTCTTACTACATTAATAGTTATTGGTCA
>RCMY010000727.1_pt1 | contig 31412 bp, 28 predicted proteins | sample 2041341 | NCBI WGS metagenome assembly RCMY01 (sample SAMN09708234, study PRJNA481090) | Marine sediment metagenome, whole genome shotgun sequencing project. | reverse complement strand
TGATAATAATAATTGCTTAATGAAGCTAGCCCTGTATTTTCTTCATTTAAATCAACCGACCATACTCCTTTGTTATTGGATAGAGGGAGACGCTTAAGTTCAGTATCTTGATTTAATTTATCAAAGATTACGAGTTCCACTTCATCCGCACTTGGTGACCATAAAGAAACTGACCCATGATTTCCTGAAGGGATAAATCCAAGTTTCTCATCTGTTGCATATTCTTTATCAATAAATCGCCAATCTGAAGTAATCGAATAGGGATTACCATCAAACTCTAAAGTATAAGTATCCTTAATTGAAAAATCTTCTGCATTTACAGTTAGATATATCGCATTAGACTCAATAGTAGAAACAGTATAGTCTATGTTACTATCGTTTCGTTTCAATTTTGCAAAGTCTGAAAAACTCTCTTTAGTTAGCTTATGATCTGATGGGAACTGAACTTTAAGCGTAGCTTCGTCGGTCCACTGTGTTGATAATATACTAATATCAGAGAAATCAGGAGTTAGATATATTGACTGATCGTTGACACGTACATAGACGTTACGATTTGATGAGTTGATTTCATAAATAAAATCGTCGCTCTGTCCACTGCTATGTACAAATAGGAACCCAAATTTTTTAGCATTATCAACAAGACCAATATCAAAATATACAAACTCATCAGTTTGTCCACTTTCCACAAGTCTATCAGTATCCCAATTGCCTTCTTTATAATCAGGATGTGTATCTTCCCAAGCCCAAACAGTTACGGAAGAAGGGTCAATACCTTCCTTCAGAACGTTGACACGAATATAATCATTGGCAGGCACTTTTTCAGGTTCAACTTTTGGTCCTTCTAAACTAATTTCCCAAGATCCATTTACCCATAGTTCCTTTGTACCTTTGGGTACTGAAACAGCAATATTATTTGACTGATGCTCTTTCTTAGACTCAGTCTTACCAAAATAAATTAAGAATTCAAAATTGATTTGATCATTGTTTTGATTCATTGGAACCATCACACTTGGGTACTTATTTTCTTCAAGGCTAAATGGAACTTTCTCAGTATTCCAGTCGTTTAGTTTTTTATCTTCTGGAATAGAATCTCCCCAATACCACACCATTAACTCAGAATTCGGTTCAACATCACCTGTATAGTGTATTTTTATCCCCTCTTCAACATTTTCTAGTGCACTAACACCAGAAAATGGTAAAGATGTCATAAAAAGAACAGCAATAAGCAATACCTGTAATAATTTATTCCTCAACTTCATAATTTCCTCCATATTAACGAAAACGTTTTCAGTAAGCGTTACCACCATAGTAGCAAATTTTCATTAAGATTGTCAATCTTGTTAGAAATAGAAATTTTTATGCAATATAACAATTAATGCCTTCATACACACTGTTCAATGGGATTATGATTTTTTGTTTTAATGAATCTCTTGAATTCATGAAAATTTTTTAATATTATGATTAAATTATTCTTGATAAATATACAAATTTTAATATTCTCCATCAAAAAGGAAAGCCTAAACTTTCCTTTTCAAATAGCATCATTCTCTTGATGTAGTGCAAGAAATGCTTCTCTACCGAGATTGTTACCAATAGTTCCCCCAAAGTGAAATTTGTTTTCTTGAGGTTCCCATAGAAGTTCTCCATTATATACCGAACTTGTATCAATGTTTCCAATTACTTTCAATCCAGCTTTATTACGAGTGGAATAGATTGTTATCATTAGATCTTCTCTTACACCATGAACTGATTTCCCTCTTTTACTATAGTTCATTGTCCTTTTGAAGTTTAGTGGCTTCAAGTCATTCAAAGCAACGTCTTCAAGACTCACCTCATATGTGAATAAGAGTGGAGTTATCGCAATATGACACATTGGTAGAAAGCGATCTGTTTTGTCTCTGTAGCTTAATACCAACGCAAAACCAAAGTGTCCTTCTTCTGGATTGGTTAAGATTACATCCCCTTTTTCAAAATGCTTTTTTACTTTTGTCATATGTCACCTTCTTTGACTCATTGTATCATTGAATACCATATTTTTAGCATACTCTTGCCATTCTGGGACTAATACATTATTGTATGCACACTTTCTTCCGGTTGACTATCATAGCCCCTAAACAAGAATAGTAAAAGATATTATGCTTCGCTTTATTAAAGTGAAGGATTAACCACTGATGTACTCCTTAGTATCTTACTACTTAATCAAGTTTTTGAATCTCAATGTTCAGTTCTAATACATTTACCAACTTGTGCTTATCGGTATGTCCATCGACGATTTCTTTCACTTTTTCTATTGAAGCATCATTTGCTTTAGCAACTCTTTCTATTTGAATCTTTGCTGCTTCGCTACTAATGTGTGGATCGAATCCTGATGCTGACTCGCTTATTAGATCCATAGGTATATCATTTACTTCGAGTCCTGGATGTTGCTCCAACAACACTTGGATTCTTTTTTCTATAAGCTCTTTGTACTCTAAAGAGCTTACATTTTGATTGCTTGAACCTGATGCTGTATTAACTCCAGTCATATTGTATTGGTTTGCTGAAGGTCTTCCCCAAAATAGATTGTCTTCTGTAAAATCTTGTCCCAGTAGTTCCGAACCAACAATCTGATCATCAATTGCAATCATACTTCCATTCGCTTGATATGGAAACATAAGTTGTGCAATTCCTGTAATTGCTACCGGAAATGCAAAACCACAGAGAAACACTAAAAGTAACGAGAATAGAATTAACGTTCTTATTTTTTTCATACACCCTCCTATAAAGAAATCATTGCGAGTATTGGCGATATTACAAGATCAATAAGTTTTATCGCTACGAAAGGTGTCACAATTCCACCTAAACCATAAACCATCATATTTCTTACCAATAACTTATCCGAGCTATCAGGTCTATATTTTACCCCTTTCATTGCAAGAGGTATTAAAGCAGGAATAATAAGTGCATTGAAGATAAGTGCAGAAAGAATCGCGGAGTTTGCTGAACTTAATGCCATTACATTTAATACAGATATTGCTGGAAAAGCCGATACAAATAGTGCTGGTAGGATTGCGAAGTACTTTGCTAAATCATTAGCGATACTGAATGTAGTCAATGCTCCTCGTGTCATTAATAACTGTTTACCAATCTCAACAACATCAAGTATTTTAGTAGGGTCAGAATCTAAATCGACCATGTTTGCAGCTTCTTTAGCAGCAATAGTTCCACTATTCATTGCAATACCAACATCTGCTTGAGCTAAAGCAGGTGCATCATTAGTTCCATCGCCAGTCATTGCAACGATTTTACCTTGGTCTTGTTCTTTCTTAATGGCTTCTATTTTATCTTCAGGTTTGCATTCTGCTAAGAAACCATCAACCCCTGCTTCTTGAGCAATCGTGGCTGCTGTTAAGGGATTATCTCCGGTACACATGATGGTCTTAATACCCATTGAACGTAGCCTTGCAAATCGTTCGACTAAACCTTCTTTAATCGTATCTTTAAGATAGATTACTCCAAGTATTTCTCGGTTACGAATAACTACTAATGGTGTCCCACCTAATTTTGAAATAGACTGTACTTTAAGGTCTAGATCTGATGGTATTGCACCATAGTTTGCTTCAGCATACGTTTTTATTGCATCTGCTGCACCTTTGTATACTTTTAAGGATTCACTAATATAACCACTCATACGAGTTTGGGCTGTGAACTCCTCGAACTGTGATTCTCTCACCATATCATCGGTAATTTCTATATCAAATTTTCTTGCTAAAGCGATAATAGATTTGCCTTCTGGAGTCGTATCTTGAATTGAAGACAATGAAGCATAATAAATCAAATCATTCAGTTCAATACCTTCAACTGGGATAAACTCTGCTGCCATACGGTTACCATAAGTAATCGTTCCTGTTTTATCTAATATCATGACATCAACATCACCACAGGATTCAACAGCCTTACCAGACATCGCAATCACATTAAAACGAGTGACACGGTCCATACCTGCGATTCCTATAGCTGATAGAAGGCCACCAATAGTTGTTGGGATTAAACAAACAGTTAGAGCGATAAGTATTGATGATGGTATCTCTATTCCTAGTGAGTTTGCCATAGGCTGTAAAGTAATAATAACGATAAGAAAAATAATCGTTAGAGAAACTAAAAGCGTACTTAGAGCAATTTCGTTTGGTGTCTTTTTACGTGAAGCACCTTCTACCATTGAAATCATTTTATCTAAAAATGAATCCCCTGGCATTGAGGTGATTACTATTTTAAGCTGATCACTGGCTACTGTTGTTCCACCCGTTACTGAACAGAAATCCCCACCTGGTTCTTTGACTACTGGAGCAGATTCTCCTGTAATTGCTGATTCATCAACAGTCGCTACCCCTTCGATTACTTCACCATCGTTTGGAATAACTTCACCTGCTTTGACAATCACAACATCACCTTTTCTTAAGTGTGTTGCACCGATGCTTTCGATAGTTCCATCACTCGTAAGGCGGTTTGCCATCATATCTTTCTTTGTTTGTCGCAGTGTGTTTGCTTGAGCTTTACCACGACCTTCTGCAATGGATTCCGCAAAGTTTGCAAAGAGTAATGTTAGTAATAAAATTACTGCCACAATCCCATTCAAAGGTCTTAGCTTAGGCTCACTATCGCCAAATAGTGTAGGAAAGAAGGTAAGCAGTGTTGTTAAGACAAAGCCTACTTCAACTACAAACATGACAGGATTCTTAATCATATCTTTAGGATTCAATTTCTTAACACTTCCTAAAAGCGATGTTTTAATAATATCTTTATTCATACAATCACCTTATTTCTATAGTAAACTTTCTGTAATAGGTCCCAGAATTAGTGCTGGGAAAAATGTTAGTGCTGATATCAAAATGATAATAACGAGTAAAGCAATGGTAAATATTCCTGTATTTGTACGAAGTGTTCCGATGGAATCATTCATTGTTTGTTTCTTATACAATAAACCAACAACACTGAGTTGAAGATACATCGTGACATATCGCGCAATAAACATAACTAAAGCTGTTGATACATTCCAAAACAATGTATTATCTTGGAGACCTTCAAATCCAGATCCGTTGTTTGCGGATGCCGAGGTAAACTCATAGAGTATTTGTGAGTAATTATGATTGCTAATCCCTGTAAGTCCCAATACTTTGAGTGCAATAGCAGTGAATCCTAGAATTAAAAGTGGATGAATAATAATAACCATAGCAACACGTTTCATTTCTTGACTTTCTATTTTCTTTCCAAAGTAAGAAGGCGTACGACCTATCATTAAGCCACAAATAAACACAGTTAAGAATACATACATCATAAGGTTCATAAAACCAACACCTGAACCTCCAAAGACGATATTCAACATCATTAGGAACATTGGTACCAAGCCACCCATTGCCGTTAATGAATCATGCATGCTATTCACTGAACCAGTGGTAAAGGACGATGATACTGTCGTAAAGATTGATGAGTTCAAAATGCCAAAGCGTAGTTCTTTACCCTCTAAGTTTCCAGTGTTTATAAGTCCTAAGTCTGCGAGGACTGGTGATCCTTGATACTCTGCATAAGTAATCGTAAGGAAAGCAACAAGAAAGAAAATCATTGAGACAATAATCAAAGGAGTGCTTTCTAACCACGACTTCTTATCTCCATGCTTTCGAGCACTTAAACCAAAGGCAACAAGTAAACCCCCAGGTATCGTAATCATCGCTAGCATATTAATAATATTCGTAACAAGATTAGGGTTTTCATAAGGAATTGCAGAGCTTGCACCAAAGAATCCTCCACCATTTGTACCTAAGTGTTTGATTGCTTCTAGGGCTGCCACAGGACCTAAATTAATAATTTGGTGTCTTCCTGTGATGGTAGTTACTTCCATTTGTGTTTGTAGTGTTTGAGGTACGCCTTGCCATACGAGAAGGATTGCAATCACAAATGAAACAGGGATTAAGAAACGTATTAGTATTTTAACGATATCTTTATAGAAATTTCCAAAAGGTTTACCCGTTAATCCTCGGATGAATGCAAAACCTACTGCAATTCCTGAGGCACTCGACACAAACATAAAGGTGATAATTACAAACATTTGAGAGTACAAGCTCAACTGTGTTTCACCAGCATAATGTTGTAAGTTTGTATTCGTCATAAAACTCACAATTGTGTTGAAGGCTTGGTCAACACTCATAAGGCTTCCCGACGTTAATAAGATAATGATGAAGCCAACAATGGACAAGACCATATTCATTGAAAACAATACCCAAAAGTACTGTTTCCAAGTCATTGGCTCAGTTGGAGCTGAGAATGATTTCAATATAACTCTTTCAACATTTGAACCAATTCCTCGACTCTGAGTTCTAGGTTCATTCAATAAATAAAATAAGTAGCGACCCGAAAGCATGACGACACATGCAGCTAGGATCAAAAAGATAATTAATGTTTCCATAATACTTCCCCTCTTTTAAAACTTCTCTGGATTCATAAGTGCATAGACAAGATAGCCTAGTAGTAAAATAACGATAATTAGTAGGTAAATCATAAGCAAAATCCCTCTCTTTTAATCAATGGAATTACTATAGCACCGAAGATATTAAGATAGTATTAAGATTAAAAAAAGATACCGCATGAACGGTATCTTAGTTTTCTATTTTGATCATTCGATAGCCAACCCCTACATGTGTTTGAAGGTAGTTGTTGTTGGGATCATACTTTTCAATTTTCTTTCTTAGGGTCGTCACAAAGACTCTGAGTGCAGGGATGTTATCGGAATAAAGACCCCATACTTCTTTTAGAATCGTATTGTAGGTCAAGACTTTACCAACATTTTGTAGCATCAACAGAAGTAGCTTGTACTCGGTAGGAGTTACATGGAGCTCATGGTTATCAACCATTACCGTTCCTTGTGACACATCCATTTTCAACAATCCATTCACCACAATGTCTTGCGAACCGTCCACAGATTGAAGCCTACGTATTGCTACTCGAATTCGAGCGAGTAACTCATCTGGATCAAATGGCTTTGTAAGGTAATCATCAGCACCTGCATCCAGTGCTGCTATTTTATCCATCATTTCTGAACGAGCACTTACCACTATAATGGGAGCATTGGATTCTTCCCGAATCTTGTGAACAACTTCTACACCATCTTTATCTGGTAAGCCAAGGTCTAAAAGAACAACATCAGGATTATTAGCATGGAATAGTTGAATTCCCTCTCTTGCAGAACTTGCAAACTGATAAGAGTAGTCGTTTAAAGAAAGAGTGGCTCCAACTAAATCTTGAATTCTTGGGTCATCCTCAATGATTAAGATTTTTGCTTTCATCGACAACATACCTCCTTAAGCTTATTTCAAATGATACACCATGAGGGGTAACATCATTAACTTTAACTTTACCACCATGTGCCTTTACAATCTCATGAACTAGGTAAAGTCCCAGTCCCATGCCCCGTCTACTATCTTGTTTTTCTGTATAAAACATATCAAACAATTGAGACTTATCTTTGATGCCAGGTCCATTATCTTCAATAATAACACTGACTGTATCTTTCTTTGATCGTGTGCTTATTTTAATCTGTGCATCAGCAGGTGTGTATTTTATTGCGTTATCTAAAATATTTGTAAATACTTGAATGATTAGCTTAGAATCGACACTGACTGTATCTATAACGTCACTCGTCTTGTATACAAGTGTGCGATTCCCTAGTTTTGATTGCACTCTATCAATACTTTCCTGTATCAAGTCCTCTAAGACTTCTCCTTCAAAATGAAGCATGGTCTTAGAATTATCAATACGCGTTACTGCTAAAAGATTCTCGACAAGATCAATCAACCAAACAGCATCCTTATGAATTCCTTCATACAAGTTAAGTCTTTGTGTGCTCTCTAACTCAGGATTCTTAATCAAAAGATCAGCATTCCCAGATATGCTTGTTAGTGGCGTTCTGAGGTCGTGGGAAATCGTGCGTAATATGTTTGAACGTAATTTTTCTTGTTCGAGACTAAGTGTGGACTCTTTTTGTTCTTCATTAAGAATAGCCTTCTCTAGGGCTAATCCACCTTCGTTAATCAGAGATACCAAAAGGTTCTTTTCAAAGGCTTCCAAAGGATCTTGGAGTTCAACAGCTACTACAGCCACTACCTTATCTGATGAACGAACTGCAAGATAGGTACATATTGCATTTGAGAGCGTATTTGTTTGTGCTCCTGCACGTTTATTATTCTCATAGACCCATTCTGCAATGGCCCGTTCTTGTTGACTTAACAGAATATCATGAACATATTCTTGCGTTGCATCCACAAATACCATTGGTACCAGTTGACTATCTTCAAAAGTATAGATAATAACATTTTCATTGACTAGTTTCTTAATTTGATTACCGATTGCAGCAATTATCTCTGCCTTTGTGTTTGCACCTTGGAGCTTCAAACTTGTCTCTAGAAGTATATCGGTTCTATAGGTCTTCTTAGCAGAATCAATACTTCTTTGTTTTAATTTCGTAGTTAAGGTACTCGTGATAAACGCTGTCGCAAACATAAATAGGAATGTAAAAGGATATCCTGAATCGTATGCTGCAAAGGTAAATCGTGGATCTGCAAAGAAGAAATTAAAGACTAATACTGCGAGTACTGAGGATATGATTGACCATATTCGACCATCAGTAATAAGGGAAGTAATGAGTACACCTAGAATAAAGACAATTATTATATTTGCTTCAGTAAAGCCTAATTCAAAGAAGAAGTAACCGATAGCAGTCGCTATACTTAACATCGCAAAGACTTTCAAACCATCTCTGAGTCTAAATGTTTCTTTACCCAAAATATTGGAACGTTTCTCATAGTAAACTGTTGATGAGTCTGGGATAACGTGAATATCAATATTAGGGGCATATTCTGCAAGTTGGTCAATGATGGATAATTGTCCAAACCTGACCCTTTTCTTAGAGCTCTTACCAATTACAATTTTTGAGACATGACTTATTTTGGCGTATTCAGCAATTTGATTCGCAATATCATCACCATAAAGTGTCGTTAGTTGCGCACCAAGCTCTTCCGCTAAACGAAGATTCTCTTTAACACTCTTATCACGGTTTGAATCTATTTCCTCAAACTCAACATAAACTGCAGTAAACTGTGCATGAAAAGCATCTGCCATTCTCGCAGCTGTTCTAATAACTTTATCACTTGTAGGTGAATCAGAGATACAAACTAAGATGTGTTCTTTCGTGAAGCTACTTGATGGCAAGTAGTTTCGTTGGTTGATTTGATCCGCTGTTTTCCTTAAGGCAATCTCACGCAAGGCAATCAAGTTTTCTTCTAGAAAAAAGTTTGATAATGCACGTTGTGCTTGAATATCTTTGTATATTTTTCCTTGGTTGAGTCGTAACATTAATTCTGATGGAGAAATATCGATAAGTTCCACAGTATCTGCATCTTCAAATACGTGATCTGGTATCCGCTCTTTAACAACAACCCCAGTAATCTGTTCAACGACATCATTAAGACTCTCAATATGTTTAATGTTTACGGTAGTGTAGACATTAATACCATTTCGTAGAAGCTCTTCAATATCTTGGTATCGTTTCCGGTGCCTCATTCCTTGTACATTAGTATGGGCAAGTTCGTCTACTAAGATAACTTCTGGATGTCTTGCTAAAGCTGCTTCCAAATCAAACTCTTTAATTTGGATTCCTTTGTATGAGATGATCAATGGTTCAATAGACTCTAAACCTTCGGATTTTTGAATAGTTTCTGGTCTTTGATGAGGTTCAATATACCCCGCTACGACATCCACCCCTGCTTTACGAAGACTTTGAGCAGCCTCAAGCATTGCGTATGTTTTTCCAACACCCGCTGCATACCCTAAGAAGATTTTAAGTTTCCCTTGTTTCTGTTCCATAATTCATCTCCGACAATTAGATTCTAGTTGAATTCATTATATCACTCTCGGTATTAAGAGTGTATTAAGATAATGGTGTGAGGTCACTTTGGATTAAGTTTTTACTTAAGGTGGTGGGCAAAGAAATTGATTGCATCTACATTTGAGATTATGATTGAATTAGAGGTGAATATTATGAATACTATTTATGATTATTCAATAACACGGCAAGATGGAACTGAAGAATCTCTTGTAAACTACAAAAATAAGGTTCTTTTAATTGTGAATACAGCGACACGATGCGGATTTACAGGACAGTACGAAGGACTCGAAAGTTTATATCAAGAGTTTAAAGGTCAAGACTTTGAGATACTCGATTTCCCAAGCAACCAATTTATGAATCAAGCTCCAGAAGACGATGAAGGTATTAATGAATTTTGTTCCTTGAACTATAATACGAGTTTCTCACGCTATAAAAAGATTGATGTTAATGGAGATGATGCAACACCACTCTATCGTTACCTTAGAAAGCAAAAGCCAAAAGATGAAGGAACTCATGCAAAAGACTTTGCTTTGAAACTAGCAAACTTTAAACATCGTAAAGAGAAAGATGCAATCAATTGGAATTTTACTAAGTTTCTAATTGATAGGAATGGAAACGTGGTTCGTCGTTTTTCTCCTTCGGTAGAACCTTCTGAACTTAGAGATGTGATACGAGACATGCTAAAGGACCCTCAATAGGGTCCTTTGTTTCGTTTATTTCTTATCCTTCTCAATTTTCATCCGAGTTTTAGTTTCAATATCTTTCATAAACTTACCCATCTTCTTACCCATATTACGAGTGCTTTCCGCAGCTTTCACTGTACCGGCAGCTACATCTGAAATGAAGTCGCTAGCTTTATCCCCAAATGAAGCTCTGTCTTCTTCAATAAGCTCAACAATTTCTTCTTCAGGTAAATGGTATTTACGAAGTTCGTTCTTCAATCTATTTGCCATGGGAATCATTGTAGCGGTATTAATACCAGCCGAAGCAACTCCTCCAACTATTGGAATAGCTTTGGTAGCAAATCCAGATAATGAAGATTTAGTAAGTGTCTTGGAAGAAACAACTTTTGTAATTTGTTTAAGTGTAGGATACCACACAGTCTTTGTAAGAGGTTTAGAAAGAATCTGCTTAGCTGCATACTTACCAACGTTTGGTGAGATTGCCCTTAGAACAGTTCCACTACCAGTAGCCATAAACATTATACCTAGGAATAGGATTAATGTGTTTCTACTGGTTTCACTTAGCTCATCACTTTCAAATAGATCAGAAAATCCATATGTATAAGCAATTTGCTGTGCAAGTCTTAAGCTAAACGCAAAGTTTTGCATAACGTCTGCGGGTATTGATGCAGCCATCGCAAAGCCACCGGGCAAGCCTAAAAGAAATGCAGCAGAGCTTGAAGCAGTAACATTCTTTGCAATAATTGATGAGGCTACCTTGTCCATGGTTTCAATACTTAGGTCTTGAAAAAATTCAACCCCATCAGCTTCAATAGCACTAAGATTATATGCTTCCATCAAGAATGTAGTTCGATTAACTTTTACCCCTGGTAAAGTAATTGCTTTTTCTATTACTCCAATTAATGGGTTTTCCCCTAAATCATAACTATCATCCGTTAAAGCAGGTAGATTTTGATCATCTTCTTCATTTTCCACCATTACTTGTGAATCTAATTCGTCATTAGTTTTCATATTGTCCACCTATATTTTTCTATAATACTAATTTATCCATTAAAAAAAGCACCTTGTCACTTTGGGTAACAAGGTGTTCTTCACTAATTCTATTTTATCGTGTTAACAAAGACGCAGCATCTTCATCTAAAACTACCGTTAAATTTGGATGTAGTTTTAGTATTGATGCAGGAACAGTTGATGTAACCGGACCTTCCAAGGCTTTCTTTAGAATTTCAGCTTTGTGTTTACCATTTGCGAACAGTAAAATTTGCTTCGCATTGAGTACTGTCTTAGGACCAAATGTTACACCTTTACCTGTAGGTTCAATACCCATGTGTTCCTTCATCATTTTATATTCCACACTACTTTCATCAAATTCTATCGTATAAATATCATTTTCAAATTGTGTGTATTGTGGCATATTTGCACAGAAATGACCATCTTCACCAATTCCGATAACTATCAAATCAATACCACCTGTATTGCTTAGGTCTTTTGCAATGTCTTGATAATTATCAGCTGTCATTTCATGAATGAATTCTTTATCAATGCCGCAAGGTACATAGAACGACTTTGTTAGTTCTTGCATCGTAACACCCATTGCCTCATTCTTAATTCCAATCTCATCGAAATTGTAAAAATGTGCCTTCAAGTCAGTATGTATATCTTTCAATTCATTTGCGAGAATCTCATACATTCTTTTTGGAGTGTTGCCTGCAGTTAGGGACATATTCACACGGTATTCAGACAACATTTTTGTAAGAACGATTTGCGCTGACACCCTACTCATTGATTCATAATTATTTGTTACGATTAGTTTCATTTAATTCTTCTCCTTGTCGTTGTACATCTCTTGTGCCAATTTATAGATATTTTCACAGTTTTGCAAACCATAGTCTAGGGTTGCAATTGGACTGACTGGTATAGAGGTGTTCTCTCTGACTTCTTTAATTCGATAAGCGACCTGAGGTCCCATTAATATTATATCGTAGTTCTCAGCGTGATATTGATAGGATCCCAATCCACACGCTTTAATACTCAGTTCAACCCCAATGCTATCCCAGTGTTTTTCCATTTTTTTAAGGAGGAGTCCTGTTGAAGCTCCTCCAGCACAAACTAAGAGAATTTTCATAATGAATCTAAATCTTGACCATTTGATTCAATTACTTTTTTGTACCAATAGAATGAATCTTTTCTATAACGATCCATTGTTCCATTTCCTTCATTATCTAAGTCAACGTAAATGAAACCATAACGTTTCTTCATTTCACCTGTACCTGCAGAAATAATGTCGATACAACCCCATGAGGTATATGCAATCAAATCTACTCCGTCTTGAATAGCTTCATCCATTGCCTTAATATGTTCTCGGAAATAATCGATGCGGTATTCATCATGAACTGATCCATCTTCTTCAAGAACATCATCTTGACCGAGTCCGTTTTCCACAACCATTAATGGAACTTCATATCTTCCGTACACTTCATTCAAGAAATAACGAAGTCCTGTTGGGTCAATTGCCCATCCCCATTCGCTATATTCAAGGTGTGGGTTCACTGCGCCAAATGAGAAGTTACCCCTTGCTTTTTCTACATCTTCTTTCGCTGTAACACACATTGTCATATAGTATGAGAAGCTGAAATATTCAACTGTACCTTCCTTTAAATCAATTGCATCTTGTTCTGTAAAGTCGAGTTCAACACCGAATTGATCCCAAAGTCTCTGTGCGAACGCAGGATAATGACCTCTTACCTGCACATCACCACAGTAATAAATATTTCTTTGGAATGATTTTTGTGCTGCAAGAACATCATCAGGATTCGGTGTAAGTGGATACGGTGTAATACCATTAATCATACAACCAACTTTATAATCTTTACTAATCTCATGTGCTAATTTTACAGCATGACTACTTGCAACAAATTGATTATGAAGTTCTTGGAATCTTTTGCTGATTATTTCTTTTGGCATATCTTTTGCAAATTCCACAAACATTAATTGATTGTTGATTTCATTAAAGGTTAACCAATATTTTACAAGCCCCTTATACTCTTCAAAAACAGTCTTAGCATAGCGATCGAAATGTTTGATTACTTCACGGTTAGACCAGCCTCCAAGCTCTTCTTCTAAATATATCGGAGTATCAAAATGCCATAAAGTCACTAGAGGCTCAATATTGTATTTTTTCAACTCTAAGAATACATTTCGATAGAATTCGAGACCTTCTTTATTCGGTTCTTCCTCAATACCCTTAGGAAAAATTCGTGACCAAGCAATCGACATTCTGTACATTGTAAATCCCATCTCCGCAAATAAAGCGATATCTTCTTTATAACGGTTATAGAAATCTACTGCATTGTGACTTGGATAATAGCGATCACTTTTTACGTAACCTTTAGCATTTTCAGGTTTTGATTGGAACATTGGAACTTCAATTACATCACCATTCTCCAACTGATACGTTTTAGCACGCAAAGTATCAAAACTTCCTGCTGTTGTGATGTCACTATCAGTCATCCCTTTTCCATTTACATTCCAAGCACCTTCACATTGATTAGCGGCAGTTGCACCACCCCAATAAAAATTTTTAGGAAACATAATTCACCTTTAGTCTAAGTCCTTTCCTTGTGTTTCAATAACTTTCTTATACCAGTAGAAACTGTCTTTTGGATAACGGTTTAAACTTCCTTCTCCATCATCATTTCTATCAACATATACAAATCCATAACGTTTCTTCATTTCACCAGTACCTGCAGAAATCAAGTCAATACATCCCCACATTGTATAACCCATCAATGGAATACCATCGAGATTAATTGCTTCTTCCATGGATTTGAAATTAAGTTTTAAGTAGTTAATTCGATAGTCATCATGTACTTTATTATCTTCAGTAAGCTCGTCATCCCATCCAATTCCATTTTCTACAATCCAAAGTGGCTTGTGATAACGGTTATAGAGTGTATTTAAAGAGATTCGAAGACATGCAGGATCAATAGACCATCCCCAAGCATTCGTTTCTAAATAAGGATTCTTGATGCCCATAATGAAGTTGCCACCACTTGCTTCAAGATTCTCAGTATGTACTGTATAAGTACTTGAACCGTAGCATGAGAAGCTCATAAAATCGTGTGTGAATTCTTTCAATAATTGATAGTCTTCTTCTGTATCTTCAAGAACAATTCCTTCACGTTTGTATTTTAATAAACGGTGTTTTGGATACTCTCCAAGCATTTGAACATCTGCATAGAATAAACCTGTTTGCGATTTTTCAAGTATTAACAATTGATCTTTAGGATCAGCTGTATAAGCATATGTTGGTTGATAACCTAACATCATACCTACTTGGATTGTAGGATCTATCTTTCGAGCAGCACGGATTGCTTTTGCGCTTGCTACGAACTGATTGTGGGCAGCTTGTGCTTTAGTTTGAGGTGTATCTACCATTAAACCACCAGCCATAAATCCTGCAAATTCCATCATATTAATTTCGTTAAATGTTAGCCAATATTTTACTTTACCTTTGTATCGTTTAAATACGGTTGAACTGTATGTTTCAAAGAAGTCGATAACTTTACGATTTGCCCATCCACCATAGTTAATTGCTAGAGCTAGTGGAGTTTCGTAATGTGACAATGTCACAAGTGGTTCGATGCCGTATTTGATACATTCATCAAAGACTGCATCGTAGAATTCTAGTCCTTCTTCGTTTGGAGTAGAATCATCCCCATTAGGGAATATTCTTGCCCAGTTCATACTCATTCTAAATGTTTTGAATCCCATTTCTGCCATCAAAGCAATGTCTTCTACATAGTGATTATAGAAGTCAGTAGCAACGTGACTTGGATAATACTCATCTTCTAATAAAGCAGGAATTGCACCTTCAGGAAATGACATTGCTGACGCAAAACCAATACCTGTTCTCCCAGTTTCTTGTGTCTTAGGATTAATCCAAGTAATTTCTCTAGGTCTTGTATGTGATCCACTTACAATTACATCTGATGTACTCAGTCCTTTACCACCTGATAAATATCCACCTTCATATTGGTTAGCAGCAGTAGCTCCTCCCCATAAAAAATCTTTTGGAAACATAATTTCTCCTTTTCTAGTCGAGTTTTTCACCATTACTTGCAATGACTTCTTTATACCAATAATAACTATCTTTAGGATAACGATTCATAGGTGAATCTTTTGCTACTTCATCGTCATCATTTCTATCAACATAGATGAATCCATAACGTTTATTTATACCTTCACGTGTTGATACAAGGTCTAAAGCACTCCATGGGCAATAGCCAATAATATTTGCACCTTCTTCAATTCCAAGTTTCATGTGTTTGATTGTTTCTTTTAGATGTTCAATACGATATTGATCATGCACTTTACCGTCTTCTTCTAATGTATCTGGTCGACCATACCCATTCTCTGTAATAATCAATGGTAAGTTGTATCGGTCGGTTAAGCGTCGTGCAGTGATTCGTATACAGTATGGATCATAAGTATTGCCATCAACTGAGTTTTTTGGAAGGAAAGGATTTTTAACAGCCTTACCAACACCAGGTTTATCCATTAATTTCATTAAGTAACTAATATCACGGTTATCTGCATCTTTAAGATCACTTAAATCTAGTTCATAATACTCAAGATATTCTGTAGTATCATTACCATAGCAATTAAACCCAATGTAGTCAGGTTTACATGCTTTCATGACCTCAAAGTCACCTTCTTGTACATCAATAACGATATTATTTTGTTCAAAGTACTTCCATACACTTGCAGGATATCTACCAAAAATTAATGAATCAAGGTAGAAGTTATTTCTTAAATCATCCATATTTAATGCTGCAATATAGTCCTCTGGATTTGCTGTTGCAGGATATGACGTTGTAATGTTTGGTGCAGGTCCGATTAATGCATCTGGACACATTTCATGACACATAATAATTGCCTTTGCCTGTGCTACTAGTTGGATGTGTGCTTGATTGTAAAGCTCCGTACCTGTGTTAAATTTTCCTGAACCACCAATCATATCGAAAGCACCAAAGAAAATAAGCATATTTTGCTCATTATATGTTAGCCAATACTTCACATCATCTTTAAAATTCTCAAATACTACTTTACAATAATTTAAATACGCATCGATCATCTTTCGATTGCCCCAACCGCCATACTTGTTTTGTAAATCAAGTGGTAAGTCAAAGTGGAAGATCGTAACGATTGGTTCGATTCCGTATTTATGACATTCTGCAAATACATTTTTGTAGAATTCAATTCCCTTTGGATTAACTTCACCTTCACCAGTAGGAAGGATTCTACTCCATGATAATGACATACGATATGCTTTAAAGCCCATTTCTGCCATCATAGCGATGTCTTCCTTGTAATGACTATAGAAATCAGATGCATAATGGAAAGAACATGTTCCTGGATTAGGTTTCTTTACATCCCAAATTGATAATCCACGACCGTCTTTATCAAAACCACCTTCAATTTGTGCGCTAGATGAACTAGCACCCCATAAAAAATTTTCTGGAAAACTCATATTTGCCCTCTTTTCTAAAAATGGCGCCGTATACTGGCGCCATAAATTTTTAAACTGCTTCTTGTGCTTCTAGCGCTTCTGCTTCAGCTTCTTGTTTAATAAGTTGTTTTTCGTAAACTTTAAAGAATGGTAAGTAGATTAATGCTGCAGGAATTATCATAATATAATCCCAGATAAAGTTTACCCAACTTAGTGATCCTAAGTATCGACCAAATCCCATCGGTAATAGTGCCGAGATTGGAATAAATGCAGGAATTAATAGACCGAACTTGTAACCCATCCACGTTAGAATCATAATGACTGGAACGTTTAATACGTAAGGAATACATAAGATAGGGTTATACATTATAGGCATACCGAATGTTAGTGGTTCGTTAATTCCAAACCAGCCAGGGATTAGTGAGATCTTAGCAACTGCACTAATTTGTTTTGATTTAGAACGTAATCCAAAGATTGCTAATGGTAATGTTTTACCTGTACCACCAACCATTGCAAGTGCACTAAAGAGTGCTACAGGGTAGAATTGTAATGCATCGACTCCACCTGCTGCGTATGCTGTAGCATTTGCTACTGCAGCTTGAATTGATAATGGCATAATAATTGGAATAACGATCATTGTACCGTGAATACCAAAGCACCATAAGAGTGTTGCAAAGATACCAATTAAGAACATACCAGGTACGGATGTTAATGCACTTAGAGGTGCACTTAACAATGCCATAAATCCTGAAGGTATTGTATACTGACCACCTGTAGTTGTTGACACTGCTACAGATACACCAAGAATGATTACCAAACTAATGAACAATGGTAAGATTGCTGAGAAACTGTCTTGTAAGAATTGTGGCACAACATCTGGCATTTTAATACGGATATTATGATCCACACAGAATTTCTCTAATCTAACTGAGAAGAATACAACGATAAATCCTACGAACATACCTGTTGCTCCTAAGTAATCCATCATGATTGCTGTACTCATTCCACCTAATGCAGCAGGGTTTTCGACAACTGTAAGACCACCAGCTACAATTAAGAAACAGATTAATGCATCAACTGCATTCATAATAGGTGATTTCATTTTTAAGTTCTTTGCATAGTTATATGCAAACAATGCAACTACCCATAATGACAATAAATTCATTGTATATTGATATGGTAAATAAATCAGATTATAAACTGCATCACCAGTTTTAAATAAACCTAGCATTTGTTCACTACCTACTGAACAAACGATTTGGGAAATAGCCCCAACCATTATAGCCGCCATAACTCCCATCATTGCTGATTGAAGTGCAGCTAAGAATTTATTACTACCAAGTTTTTGTCCAAAATCTTGCAATTTTGCCATCATTGGACTATTAAACAAATTCTCCATTTATTCTTTCTCCTCTATTTTTGAGCGTATAGTTTATTTGCGAGTTTCATAATGTTATCGCAGTTAGCAACAGCATAATCAAATGATTGAATTGCTTCTGTAGGTAAACCAGTATTCTCTTTAACTTCTTTTAAACGATAAGATACTTGAGGTCCCATCATAACAATATCAAAATCTTGATATACATCTTGATACTCACTAAGTCCCACAGCCTTAATGTTTAATTCTTGACCATGTTCCTTCCAATAAGTTTCCATCTTCTTCATTAAAATACTCGTTGACATTCCACCAGCACATACTAATAATATATTCATAATTTACTCCTTTCTGTTTCTTTCTTTATCTTTGTACATTTCTATCATTTCTCTGATCAGTTCACTTGCTAACATACTTGTCATTAAGTGATCCTGCGAGTGAATGAGAAGTACATTAATTTCAACTTTTTCCCCATTTGCTTCCGCAATTAATAAATCTGTCTGTGCTTTGTGGGCAAGATTTCCAGACTTGGCGGATTCTTTCATTAAGCGATCTGCTTCTTCGAAATTTCCTTGCTTAGCTTCTTCCAAAGCTTGAAATGCAAATGAGCGAGAATCCCCTGAATTAGCAATGATTGTCATTGACGCTAATTCGAGTTGGTTGTTATCACTCATCGGTTTACCTCCTTCATGTCAACTTGAACATCCACATCTTAGTGTATAAAACACCATACAGTCAAGAAGGCAAGAAAGTCCGAAATTCACATAATATACAGTGTTTTCTTAGTTTATACTCAAAAATCGGTAAAAATCACCGATTATTAGTGAAAATTCTTATTGATTCTATTAGTGTATAATCATTTCACTTATTATCAAGCTAGTGTATACTTCGTTTGTTTAATGTATATTTTTGACGAATAATTTCCTGTTTTTGCGAAACCTCGAATCCTTTTATTTGAAATATTCTATGCTATAATACGAATATGAAACTAATAAGAACCTTAAAAATAGATTCTGATGACTTCTATAACTTCTTAGAGAAACAGCTTATAGAAGAATACAAAGAGTCTACAGGAAAAACAATCACTGCTGATAATATCGTTAAAGGTCTTCGTTTTAAAAAAGTGGGCGACAAACAGTTTGGGAGCGCTGATGTACTTGTCACAAACTATAAACGTGGAGCAAATTATGCAGTAACAATCCGTTCTGCTTCGGACACCATTCAGATTTCTTATACAACTAGCAAAGACCCTAAAGGGTTAACCATAGAATTTGAACAAATCATCCAAAGCTTTGAGAACAAGAAACAAAATAGATTCTTTAGAATGTTTAGTGAAGGTGTATACCTTGGTAGAATGTCTGACACACTTTATGACATTCAAAAAGCAATAGACAAGAATAATGAACAATAAAAAACCCGATGTGAGTTATGGGAACTGGAAGCGACCAGTCCCACACTCTATCGGGTTTTCTATATTTTCTTCAACATCATGATAATTGTTGCGATTTCATTATCGTCAATCATTACTTTGAATCGTTTCTCTAAGTCTCTCATATGACGACTAATTACTTCGTAATCTTCCTCAAACATATTAATTATCTTATCTCGGTCTTTATTAATATGAGGATGAATACCTTCTAGCAGTCTTTCTAACAAGCTCGCTAGATGTATAAACAAGCCTAAGCGTTGATCTTCAGTAAGTGGGTATAGGATACTTAATTGATCAACAATCTCTGGTAAAGTTGTTTTCAACTTAGGAACAGAGACATAACGAAGCTGTTCTTCCAGATGATCATAGATTTGTTCATAATCAAAATTGGTTGAGTTGACAGGTTGGAACATCAAGATACGATCTAAGAATTCTTTTCTAGTCTCAAAGATTTTAGAAATCGATATAAATGGAATTCCAAATAGCTTAGGATCATAGGTTCCTACAAATGCATGGATTTTATAGACCTTACGTATTTCTGTAACTCTTTGTATTAGTTCTTCTCTATTACTAATTGCAAGTGGAATTGTTTTCATATCAAGTAGCGATGAGTTATCAATATAATCTTTCAATTGAAGAGCTCCACCCTCTCCCGTATGACAAAGCGTAATTATAACTTCATTCTGACGTTCTTCATTCTTAGCATACTTACTAAAACTTAGGTTCGTCATATGGAGAACATAGTCGATATCAGTCTCCATAGAACATCTTCGAGCAATGTCAATACCCATTAATGTAATTGGGATATTGATTGTACGAATCTTTGTTGGCAATTCTTCACTTAAGGTATCCAACATGGTTTTTATTGAACCCATATCATAAAGCACAAGTACCCCTTGTCCTTCATCTATTTTTTGTATTAGATTTCGAATATCTTCGAGCGCTTCATTAGTATCAGTTGATAGTTCCAAATCATAACTATGAGCGTTGTTGGAATGAGTTAGTGCATTCGTTACTTCTTTTAATGATGAAGCGGTACTTGAACCATGCATAATATAGAGTAAGACGGGATTTCCTTCACTCTTATCCTCATCATTTTCAATAATGAACATCGTAATGAGAACCACTTCCTCAATAGGTAAGTCAATATCTAGAGATCGCTTCAGCTTCTCAGCAAATTGAATACTTAGTGCATATTCTTTTGGATAGTTTTGAATGATATCAACGATACGTGTATCATCGACTCGCTTCATCTTCGTATCAGTAGATAGTAAGGAGTTAATATGCAGACATAAGCCGTAGAAGACATTGGATTTAAATGTACGTTTTAGTTCTTGACTACATAGATCAATGAATGCAGATACCTTTGAAATTACACGACTATCTACTATTTTGGATAGCTGATCAACCTGACTCTTATCATCTGGCTGCAAGTAGTAACGGTATTGTCTCGATAAATTGGATACGTGTTCATTGATAATATCTTCAATACTTTCTGTGTTGATTCCTCGATTCGATAGTTCATCATATTGCTTACGAATCTCAGCATACATGTCATCTTTTCGTTGATTATTTAGAAGTAAGCCAACTTTTTTATCATAGCTTAATGAAGGTTCATCACCTATTAACTGATTAATCTCTAATGATTCGCCTCTTGCAATAAGCAGACTCTTACGTATTTCTTGTTTGAAATCTGACAGGTAAACATACACATCTTCATCTTGTTCATTCACAACACGAACATAAGCATTGGCACAGGCAGAGATGATTTCAATCTCCATCTCTTTTATATTGTATTCAAACTCATGAGCAATGAGAGCACACACGATATCTCTTTCCACAATAATATTTCGATCTGAGTTCGTAGCTTCGATTGTAAAGAAGTGATTTACCAGTTCAAAGCGTTCTTCTATACTTCTCTCAGAAAGATTCGGAAGTTCTATAGTCATTGGGATTTTTTGATTGATATCGTTTCCTGTTAAGGTTGGACTTGCAATAATAAGAACAATATCATCAAATACCTGGACTTCACTTAAATCTGAGTTGCTTACTCTCCCAGTATCAATGAACTCAAACAATCGACTTTGTTGCTTGCCATCTAAAATGTCAAAGTTATCAATAAACAGAACACCATTCTGAGCTTTAGCAAAGGAGCTCTTGGATAAGTCATCGTTATAGCCAAATATTTCGTCAGTTAATAATTCGGGTGTTTTAATAAAATGCTTACAGTTAATTCTAATAAATGGGGCATTGCTTTGAAGAATTCCTCTCTCAATAGCAAACTCGTACATCAGCCGTGCAAAATAGGATGTCCCTGTTCCACGTTGAGACATCAGCAGTACGTTTAAACTTTTCTTAGGATACAGTATCGCTGCTTTGGCCAACTGAACTGCATTCTTTAAACTACCATCAAAGCCGACCAGTTTTTCAAAAGTACTATAATATGCACTTGCACCTGTTTGTTTCGTAATGCTGTATAGCACCGGCCGAGAATCACTTTTTTCTAATTTTCCTTCCTGTACTAACTCATTAAGGACCGCACTTACATTCGATCTTTGCATGTTTAGTGCAAGAGCTACATTTTTTGTATCTATACCAGAAGTAAAATCATTATTAGTGTAGGTTTCTTTCTGAATGTACTCATAAATTAGTTCTTTACTTGTTTTCAATGCAATTTACCCCCAATTAACTATGTTGATTTTAGTATACGATAAAAGAAACTCTGATTCAAACTTAGATATTACTGAATAAATTCTTCTATGATAAGTATTAATCATTGTACAGATGCCATACATCATATAAGTAAAATAGTGATATACTTTGTTTTTTTGAGAATATGTTTTGTATAATGACAAAAACCTGCTATCTAATAAAATAAAAACTCTATCATCACTTTTTTGACGATAGAGTTTAAACTCCTACTTTGAATAGATATTCGCTAACAGCAATTTTTGAGCAAGCATATTGAATCTATTAACTAATTTCGTGATTTATAGTTTTCAGATTTAGCTTTTGTAATCTCTTTAAATTTTTGTAATAGTGGATGATCTTGAATTCTTAATTCTTTTGATACTGTTGATGCAACAACTTGAAATACAGGAAGATATGCTAAGGGATTCAGTGTTTCTGAACTTGTATTATATACATTAACTATATCATCACCGTAGATTTTCTTATTTGTAATTAGAAATGCACGATTTGTAATAGCCTTACATCCCTCAAATATTTCCATTGTACGATCATGAGTGAGATCACCACTATCTAATAGGAATATTGTGTAATTTGGACTCAGTTGTAAATTAGGTCCATGAATGAACTCCTCAATTTCATAAGATATTGACGGAATATGAACTGTCTCCCCTATTTTTAATGCTGCCTCTTTTGCAGTACCAAGATTAGATCCTATAGCACAAACATATAATGTCTCCATAGAGGTTAGCAATTTATAGTTTTCTTTAATCCACTTATCTGTATTCACTATAGTCTGATCGTTCTTTTGTAAGATATCTAGCATTTCACCTTTATTTTTTTGATAATCTCTCTCAGATATTTCATTTAGAGTTAATGCACTTTCTAAAGCAAATAGATTTAGAAATACTATTAAAGAAATAACCCCTTTTGTTACATAACCTACTGTCTCAACACCTACACCAAAATCAAAGATATAATCACTGTATATGTTAAAATCACTATCTACATTACCTGTTAAGCCTATTGACTTTAGGCCTTGCTCTTTCATCTTTTGTAAGGCCAGTATTGAATTTGTACTATACCCTGATTGCGAAATTACAATAACAAAATCATCAGTTGAAATCTTTTCATATTCATAATTAACAAATTGTGCAGAACTCACAACATTTACATCTATTCCTAATATCTTTTCCATAAATGGTTTTGCACATTCAGCACTATTGTTTGATGATCCTGATGCAACTAACCAAATTTTGTTTGGTGTATCTTTGATAAAAAGTTCAACGAGTTCTGCAACTAAATTTTTTGAGTTCTCAATGTTGCTTATTGATACAGCAGCAGATTCTTCAATATAATCTCGCATATTTTTTTTAATCATCTATTTCCTCCTCTCTTAAAATATTCTTTTACTTCTAACAAATCATTAAAACGTTTAGTGTAAAATACTTCTTCTATGAGTGTTACATCTTCCAAATCTTCAACCCAAAAAACTTCAATATTTGCTTCATTAGCTGCTTTTATCCCTAACGAAGAATCTTCAATCACAAGTGCGTCTATTGATTTAATATTCAGTGAATCTAGGACTTGACAATATGATTCTGGTGATGGTTTTGTATATGCAACCATGTCTCCAAAAACGAGGTAATCAAATTTATGAAGTATCCCCAATTTCTCTAACGTTCTTTTCCCTCTTGCCTTCTCAGTTGAGGAAGCTAAGGCAATGCTAATTTTCTTCGTTTTTAAGTAGGATAATAATTCAATAACACCTGTCTTAAGTTTAATATCATTTAAGTAGTCTGATTCGATTATTTTATTTCTATAGTTTGATATCTCTTTATATACATCAACATTACCAAATATTTCTGGTATTAGACTTGAAGTATTTTGCTTGCTTACTCCGACCAACTTCATTAAGTCATCATTATTTATGCTATGACCGGTCTCCAAGCATGCTCTTCTCCAATAATGTTGGTATAAATTTTCGGAGTCAATTAGAACTCCATCCATATCAAAGATAACTAATTTTTTATTCAAATTAATAACCTTTCGAGATAGCTCTAAGTATTGAATTTTCTAGTAGCTATAACTCTCCATTTTTTTATGGAAGTCTGGATCACTTGATATATTACTATCAATACCCAAATCTTTTGACAGTCTGCGTGCAATTACTTGAAGAGGGATTACATATTCTAGAGATTGTAAGCAATCATAGTTCTTAAAGTTATAAAGAAAATCATTATGATTTGCATTTTCTTTTATCGAAGTAATCATGTAGTTGTGATTCTTTCTTTCCTTTGCGAAATAATCTCTTAGCTTTGCACTCCTATCTGCATCTTCATTCGGTTGAGATAAATAAAACATATATGTGTTTTCATCAATTCCGTGATAAATTCCATGCATAAACTCTTCCATTTCATAGCCAATAACCGAGTATCTTACGGCTTCACTAATCTTTAATGTTCCTTCAAGTGTTGCAGATAGGCAGTTACCGTATCCCATCACAATAATCCGTCTTGAGTTAATTAGTTCCATCTTAATGGAGTCATACCAATTCATAGAGCTTTCAAAAATATCAGGTATTGAATCTGTTACTTCTAACATATTATTTACTTCGGCGTTATACTCTTCCTCTGTTAACTTCCCAGTTTTTTTCGAAAGCAATAAACCAAACATATTTAATGTAACAATTGACCCAATATAACCTTTTGTCTTAGGGCCTACAAATTCATCACCGATATCTATAATAACACTCATGTCTCCACTCTTCATTACAGGAGATTCTTTTGTCGCCGACATTGCAATTGTAGGTATACCATATTTTTTTGCTTTATTAATCGCTAGAATGGTGCTATTGCTTCTTCCAGCATGAGAAATACCTATCAACACACTTTTTCGATCAAAAATATTTTCATCGTTGTAAAACTGCATTGCATACATAACAGTAACTCTTATCCCTGTATGTTTTTCTATGTAATTTTTAGAAGCTAAAGCAGCATGATAACTTGTTCCAGATCCAACAAGATAAATTTGCTCTACATCATTTACAACATTAATACTATTTGAGAAATTTACTTCTGAATTGCTAACAATTTGTCTTGAAGCTACTTTTGATTCAACAATATAGTCTAACATTTCATACTTCGCTGTCATTAATCTCACCCTTTCGCTTTAGTTCATTCATTTCTTCTATCAAGTACCTATATTTGGCATTTTTATTAGCACTTAGTAATTTATTCATTTTCACTTCAGCAATTTTCATCAAGTCTCTATCATTTACTGTGATTGACATCCCAAAAATTCTCGCTATAATTGCAATTTTATTTGTATCACTTAGCCCCTGAGAATCTATGTTCGATAGAAATTTTTCTACTTCATAAACATCTAATGTGTCAATATAGTAGTTAATGCCTAGAACTTTTAGAGTTTCTTTTGAGAACAACAGTTTAGTGCTGTTCTCATTTAAAACCCTAAAATATTCATCTTTTGACTTTGACTTAGCTTGTAATAACTTACGTAAAACTTTGTTTTGCATCTTGTTCTTATAAGAATTAGACACAATAATTACTAGAAGGAAAAAAACTACTATTATTCCTAATTCCACGTTATTTAATTCCTTCAACAAAGCGTCTTGCAGTAATATGAGGTCTTGTAATTGCGTTTCCTACTACAACTGCGAAAGCTCCTAACTCCAAACATTTTTTTGCTATTTCTGGTGAATTTACCTTTCCTTCCATAATTACTTCTGTACCTGTGTTTTTAGATACCTGAACAATTTCTTTTAGTAATTCATAGTTTGGTTCATTCTCTATTCTTACTTGGTCATAGTGACCAGCTTTTGTATAGCCTGCTAAAGTAGGAGCCACAAAATCAGCACCTCTTCTGATCGCTTCCTCCGCATCCTTTACTGTCGCAACATCTGCAAAAATTAAAGCATCAGGCAACTCATTTTTTATTTCACTTATTAGTTCATAAGACAGTTTATTATCATCTCTATAATGGTTTGTCGCCTGTACTGCAATAATTTCTGCTCCGGCTTCCCAAAGTTGCTTTGCTGCATCTAAATTTGGTGTAAGATAGACATCTTTCACATTTCTATCAATTTTCCATAAACCAATAACAGGCAAATCAACCTCAGCCTTTATTGACCTAATATCTTTTGGTGAGTTTGCTCTTATTCCTACAGCACCTGCCCATTGGGCGCACTTCGCAAATGTGGTAGTGATCCCTTCCATATAATGAGGTTCATCCTCTACCGCTTGACAAGAGACGATTAATCCATTTTTTAGTTTTTCTTTTAATGTTTCCTTATTACTCATTATAGTAACCCCACTGCTACTCCTAGAACTCCTAACAGAAGCAATCCTATCATAATTTTAGTTCCTGATACCTTCTTCTGTAGTAAACCATAACATCCCATTGTTAGTAATAATGGCAATAGTTTTGGGCTTACTGCATCAAAAATATCTTGCAACACTACTTCTGCACCTTGGAAATTCCAAACTGCTGACAGATTAACTTTAACCATAGTTGCCATCATTGACCCAATAACAATTAACCCCATTATTTTTGCTGCTTCAGTTAATTTTTGTAATGTGCCATCTTCCGAAATTTTTGTAAGGAACTCTGATCCACCTTCATATCCAATTTTGAAACCAAAATGTCTAACAAGCTGTGAAGGAATAACGTTAATCAAGAAGTAAATGATTGGTCCTAAAATATTACCTTGTACTGCTAAAGGAGCACCAATACCAACACCCATTACTCTGAATGTTCCCCAGAAGAAGCTATCACCAATACCAGCTAAAGGTCCCATTAGCGCAGCTTTAACAGCATTAATTGAAGCTACATCAAAATCACCTTCATCTGCATTTGCATTTTGTTCTTCCATTGCACATGTAATTCCAATAATAAATGGAGATGGAGTTGTTGCACAGTTAAAGAACTCTAGGTGACGTTTTACCCCCTCTTTCATCTCAATTGGATTGTCTTCATACAATTCCCTAAGAGCCGGCATCATTAGCCAAGCGTACCCTGTTGATTGTTGACGCTCATAGTTAAAGCATCCTAATAATTGATAGTGTCTGTTAAATACTTTTCTTAATGTTTTATTACTTAATTTTCTTGTTGTCATTATAGTATCTCACTTTCTTCATCATCTAAATCTATATGATTGTTATTTGATCCAGAGAATTGATAGTAAACATACGCAGTGATAACACCAATTACAGCTGCACCAATTGAACTAATATTCAAATATGCTGCCAGTGCAAATCCCAAGAATAGGAATGCGCCAAATTTCTTATCAAAAGTCAATTGAATTAACATTGCAATACCGAGTGCAGGTAGTAGGTTTCCTGATTGTGCAAGCCCATCTCTTACTAGAGCTGGAATGAAGTTTATCACACCTTCAATTATTTCTGTACTGAGCATGAAACCTACAAAAATCATCGTAAATTTGGATACAAAATATAAAACCGTTCCCATCCAGTTACTTAGTTCTACGCCACGGTAGTTTTCTTCTTCTGCAAATTTATCTGCTTTATGAACGAATGCAGTATTTAAAATTACAACCCCAATATTTACAAGTTGTGCAAGAATTGAAATTGGAATTGCAAGTGCTAAGGTAGTTTCATAGTTTGCACCTGTTTTAATAGCAATTGCAGTAGCTAAAGCTGAGCCAACAACGACATCAGGTGGAGTAGATGTACCAATCCCCACTAAACCCATCCATACTAATTCAAGTTGACCACCAATAAATAATCCCATTGGCAAGTCGCCCATAATCAACCCAACTACTGGACCTATGATAATAGGTCTGTCCAACATATGTTGACCACCAATTCTACTTTCCAAATAAATTAATGTTGCTGCTAATGCTACAAGAACTCCTTGAATCATGATTCCCCTCCTTAGTTATTATTAACTATTTTCTCTATTTCCTTGTAACTCATACTTTCTTGAGATGGTGTAATTTGAGCAAACACATTTACACCATTTGAAGCCAGATATTTTGCACAGTCAAACTCTTTTTCAGTTATGTAGACTTGAGCTAATGTTTGAATTAGTTTTTCATCTTTACCTTTATTGAATCCTGCAGTTCCTATATTCAATTCTTTAAATCCTTTCGTTTGATCGAAAACTTTTTTTGCATCACATATTGATTCAGTAACTAGAAATATGACCTTATTGTCATTAGCCGGATTATTAAGCGCTTTTACACAGCTTTCAATACTCCTAATAATTAACTTTACGCCAGCAGGCTTAGCCATCATCATTGTCATTTTTACAAAATCATCATTCGCTGCAGCATCATTAGCAACCAGAATTATTTCCGGTTTTAGATAGTTTGTCCATGAGACAGCAACCATTCCGTGAATTAGTCGATCATCAGCCCTACATAATTTAATCATTCCAATCCTCCTTCCTCATTGAATTCCCCTCTAATATAATCGTTAACAAATATAATTTGTTCTTTTGACTTATTTACGACTTCTCTAATTTTCTCATCTGACAGTCTATCTTCAGTGAGTGCGAGTTCCAATAAGAACGGAAAATTAATTCCAGTAACAATTTTTATCTTGTTGTTTTCAACTCCTAATTTCGTTACATATTGATTAACACTCCCACCTAGCATGTCTGTTAAGATAACAATACTTTCTGTTTGAGACTCTGCGATTATTCCATTTAGATCTGCTTTAAAGTCGACACCCTCTGTATATGCACAGATTGCATGTACATTTTTCTTACTGGAATCAAAGAAAAGCAAAGTGTTTTTGAATCCTTCCGAAAGTGTAGAGTGTGTAAGAATAATAATTGTTTGTTCCATCTTAATTCTCCCTTATATGTGAGTAGGTCTTTCTACTTTCCCTAACATATGAAGTAGGATAACCCAATGCATCTGTTACTTTTGCTGCAATTAATTGAAACGGAATAACAAATATGAACGGTGTGAATTCTGTATCTACATCAAATATCAAGCTAGATGTACCTGTGCGATAGATATTGATATCATTAGATATTAAGAATATACTATCTGTTACCCTCTTTTCTGTATTCCATTTCAGAAACTTTTCTACTCTATCAATCCCCTCCTCTTTTTGAGCTGTTACAAATATTGATGTATCTCCTTCAAATCCAATATTAGGTCCATGCATTAGTTCTTCAATTTCGTATGGAGAATAAAGTACTCTTGTAGTCTCGTATAACTTAAGGACCGCTTCATGCATTGTTCCTAGGTTATTTCCGTATGAAGTAACATGTCCGTGTTTTATTTCTAATAACTTAGCTAAATTATCTTCTATCCATTTTTGACTCATTGAGTGGAAAGAATCAAACTTATTGAATAATCCAATAAGTTTTTCTATATTATTGCCATAAACATCAGGAGTAATAAGTTCATCTGTAAGTCTAAGTCTTTGAACTAATAAATACATAGTAACCAGAGTGATCATATATCCTCGTGTTTCAATTGGAATTAATTCTTTCCCACAATTTATCCTAACAACACAATCACTTGTGTTAACAATCAGACTATCTAAGTCTTCAGTTAGTGCTAAAGTATCGATACCTATTTTTTTTGCTTTTTTTAATGCTTCAATAGTAGAATGACTTGTTCCCGATTGCGAAATTCCAACAACTAATATTTCATCTTTCTCAAATGACTTGCTTGGCACCTCATAATGATAAGCAAACTGCATTGGATAATACACTTCCGAATCTATATATAAATCTTTATTAATTAATTGACTTAAATAGATACCAGCATTGTAACTCGTTCCCGAACCAACAATAATGATCTTTTTATAATTTCTATTTGTATAGAGTTTTATAAAGTTTTCATATGTTTTCTCATGCTCTTGTATAACTTGTATAGCTTTACTACCCTGTGTTTTGATATAATAGTATATATTATGTTCCATATGTATCCCCTTTCACCTATACATATAGTAATATTTGTATATACTTTTGTCAATCTTTTTATATACAATTGAACATATAAATAAAAAAGGAGAAATTATGTCAGCAAAATATAAACAAGTTGAAGACTACATCAAGAAGCAAATCAGTGATTCAGAACTACGACCTGGTGAGCAAATCCCTACAGAAGACCAAATTGCAGATCATTTTAACTTTTCTAGAATGACAGTAAATAAAGCATTGGTTAATCTTAGCGACCAAGGATATATTAAAAGAATTCCTGGCCGAGGTAGTTTTGTTTCAGCACCGAGAATCGAAAAAAGTGTTAAAACTAACACATCTTTCACTGAGGATATGAAACAAATTGGTTTAAAGGCCGGATCAAAACTAATCAAATATGAAGTACTAAAAGCAAGTTCGGTTCCAGATGTTATGGAAAAATTGAAACTTTCAAAAAACGACTACATTCACTACTTTATTAGGTTAAGAACTGGAGATGATATTCCAATTGGTATTAGTTATACCTATATAAGTGCTAATGTAATACCAGCTATTGATATTGCTGCCTTAACTGGATCATTCTATGATTTTATTGATAAATTGGGAATAGTTCGATCAATGATTGATTTGGAAGTGAAAGCAGTAAAATCACTAGATGAGTATCAAGATCTACTAAATATTGCGTCAACTTGTGAGCCTTTTGACGGTGCAATAGAATTCATTAGTAAACTATTCAAAAACTATTCAAAAATATTCATCGTCTCAGACATGGCTGAGGAATTGGCCTTGCCACTACTTAAAAAATTTAACGATTTAATATTTTTTGGGCACAGATTTGTGACACTTCCAGGAGGAAAAATCTCACGTTATGACTTCCGCCAAATAGACCCAAA